>ERZ869929.108-NODE-108-length-44549-cov-5.989032_pt1 | contig 44549 bp, 58 predicted proteins | sample MGYA00579312_ERZ869929 | MGnify/ENA primary metagenome ERZ869929 (study PRJEB32216, sample SAMN09231818) | wastewater metagenome | place: USA: Maryland | collected 2016-08-09 | study: EMG produced TPA metagenomics assembly of the PRJNA472060 data set (Reclaimed... | reverse complement strand
GGCGGCGACAGCAGCGGGCCGCGGGCACCCCTCGCGGTCACACGTCGGGCAGCGGGCGGTGGTCATGGCGTCGACTCCGTGGCGGCAAGCAGGTCCCGCAGAGCCGCGATCAGTGGCGCAGTGGTCGGGCGGCGGCGGGTTGGCGGCGGCCCATGCGGCGAGGTACGCGGCGAGCCCTTGGAAGACACGGCCGGTCGCCATCGCGAAGTAGCGGTGGCCGTCGGCGTCGACGAGCACGAGATCGACGATCGGGAGGCCGGCCGCGGTCCCGCGTTCGGTGATCACGGCCTCGACCAGCTCGAGCTGGCGGGTCTCGTCCGGCTTGTACCGCGGCGCGACGGTGGGGTTCGGGTGCAAGGTGATCGTGATGTTCGTCGGTGGCATGGCGTGAGCTCCTAGCGTGAGAGGTACCAGCGGCCGCCGTCCTGGTAGGCGCGGCCAGCGGTGGCGAGCTCGACCAGCGTCGCGTGGGCGCGGTGCGCGGAGCCGGAGCCCTTGACGCGCCGCACGTCGCGGCCGCCCAGGCCCCGATCGCCGGCGGCGCGGAGCGCCTCGATCAGTGCCACGCGGCGCGCGCTGGCGGCGAGCTCGGCGCGGGTGCCGTTGATCTCTTCCCGGGCCGCGCGCGGCGTCGCCTCGCCGGCGCCGTCGTCGGCCTTGCGGCGCTTCCGGCGCTTCACCTCGGCCTTGACCTCGGTCGGCGTCGCGGGGAGGTGGTCGAGCTCGATCCACACGCCGCCGGCCTTGCTGTAGCGGGCGCCGGTGCGCCCCTCGGCGCCGGTGTGCCGCGCCTTGGTGACGTTCCACTGCGCGTCGAGCTCCTGGGCGTCGTCGGCCTTAAAGACATTCAGCGCGATCTGGACCGCGGCCGCGCGCTCGAGCTGGCTCGACTCGGCGCCGACGCCGATCAGGTCGGTAGCGGCCTCGATCTCGACCTTGCCGGCCAGCGCGGGCGTGTTCGACCTGCTCGGTTGCGAGATCAGCACGATCCAGGCGCCCAGGTCTTCGGCGAGCACGCGGAGGGCCTCGATCGCGCGCGCGGCGGCCGAGCGCTCTTCGCGGCCGTCGGCCATGAGGGCGAGGATCTGGAGATAGTCGATCACCAGCACGGGCGGCGCCTGGTAGATCTGGGCCGCGGCGTCGACGAAGATCCGATAGATCTCGAGCTGGTCGACCATGGTCGCGGCCCGGTCGACGTAGATCCAGCGGTCGGTGACGGTGGCGACGGCGGCGCGGAGCTGTTGCTCCGGCCAGCGCTCGCGCACTTCGGCGACGTGCTGGCGGGACAGGTTCGCGGCGATCCGGAGGTTGATGTCGGCGGGCTTGAGCTCGAGCGGCGACCAGAGCACGGCGCCGCGCTCGGCGGCGACGACGGCGCGGCCGAGTTGGACCCCGAACTGCGTCTTCCCGGATCCCGGGCCGCCGATGACGCCGATCAGGTCGCCGGGGTAGCTCCGGCACCGGCGCCCCAGGTCGCCCCACTCGGCCGGCCACGCGAGCCGCGGCGCGGTGCGCGCGGCGATCGTCGCCGGGACCGCGTCGATCGGCGAGGTGAACGCGAGCGGGCTCGTCCGGCTGGCGTTGATCTTGGCCTTGACGCGGGCCCAGCGGTCGATCGCGCGCTCGTCCGGCCGAAGATCTCGCGCGAGCGCCGGCGGGGCGCGGAGCTCGCCGAAGTCGAGATCGTTGTCGTCCGGGTGTGGTAGCGTTTGCACGTCGGGGCTTCCTTGGCAGGGTGCAGCGACAGCCGCGGGTCTCGGGAAACCGGGGCCCGCGGCCCTTTTCGGGCCTAGCTGCGGAGCTCCGGCGGGAGGTCGTCGTCGTCCGGCCAGACCTCGGGAACCGCGGCGCCGAGCTCGAGCGCGACCAGGCGGCCGCCGGTGGCGGTGCACGCCGCGGCCTCGCGGAGCATGCCGGGCGTGAGCTTCACCAGGCCGAGCACGACGTCGCAGCGCGCCGCCGACGCCGCCGCGGTGCGGAGCCCGTGGGCGCGGTTGGGCCCGTCCGGGCCGTCGTCGGGCAGGTGATCGAGCATCGGTCGCCAGGGCATCACGAGATCGAGGTGCGGGAACCGCGCGAGCAGGCCACGGTACCAGCGATCGGCGTTCGCGAGGTTGAGCGACACGGCGGGATCGATCTCGGTCACCGATCGGATCGAGCCGTCGGCGTTGCGATGCGTGATCCGTCGAGGCCCCAGCTCGGCCACCGTGCGCGCATCGATCACGGCCGGCGGCGCGACCGGGTGCGCGACGTAGACCAGGAGCGGCGCGGCCTCGCCGCCGCTGCCGCGGCACCAGCCCAGCGCGGCGCCGACCAGCTCGAGCCCCTCGGCGTGGTCGAACTTGAGCGCCAGCGCGCGGGCCGCGCTCACGGCCTCGGCGCTCGGGTGCCGCGCGATCCGCGGCGGGTGGTTGGGGGCGTGCACCGTCGACGCGAACGCGCGACAGGTGGGGCAACGGGTCATCATGCGGGGTCATCCTCGACGGGGCCATGGGTGAGGGGTGGCGCGCCGAAGATCTCGGCGTGCTTGATCGCTCGGCGCTCGCGGACGTCGACGAGCGCGGCGCCCAGGTCGGCGACGTCGCCGCGCTGGATCGGTTCGATCAGGATGTTCCGCCAGCCGGCGGGCCCCTGGTAGGTCTCGATCGCCTCGACGTTGCCGCTCGCGTCGCAGCGGATGCGGATCGTCGGCTGGCGCGTCGGCGGCGCTGGCGGTTGCGGCGCGGTCATCGCGCGACCTCGACGAGCACGGTGCGGGTGGCGTCGCCGATGTACTCGTCGCCCACCCTGACCTCCTGCTCGGTCTTGAGCCGGATCGACTCCTGCGCCAGCGCTGGCGAGGTCTCGCCGCGGCCGACGCGTCGCACGGTCAGGAGATCGCCGCTCGTCTCGATCGCGAGCTCGATCGGCTTGTCGTCGTCGATCGTGATGGTCACGTGCGCGATGTGCGTCGTCGCGGTCATCGCGCGACCACCGGGCCGGCGTAGCACATGCCGCGCTCGCACGTCGCGACGTCGAGGTCCGGGCAGTCGGCCGCGCTCGAGCACGACCAGCGACAGCCGCCGGGCTCGCCGACGTCGCACACGGCGCCGGCGGGACAGTCGGCGTCGAGCTCGCAGCGCTGCGCGCACGTGCCGCCGTAGCAGGTCGCGCCGGCGCAGTCGTCCGGCGTGCACGGGTAAGCCTCGCACTCGCAGGCGCGGCCCAGGGCGGGCGCGGGCTCGTCGGTCGGCGCGCACCCGCCGAGCGCGGTCGCCAGCGCGATCAGGGCGCCGAACACAAGCGCCCAGACGATCCAGGGCATGAGGGCGACGGTCTCGCGGGTGGCGGCGTCGGCGATCAGGCCGAGCCGGGTGCGCTCGCGCGGTGTCTTCGGGATCACGTTGGCGGGCTTGAGGTCGCGGTGGTAGTCGGCTTGACGGTCGGGCATGGTCGATCCTTGGCAGGGGTTGCAGGTTACGCCAGCTGCTCGAGCTCGGGGAGCTCGTCGCGGCGGCCGGCGCGGGCGATGTCGTTCAAGTCCTTGACGCCATAGGCGGCGCACTCGATCCAGCGGACGCGGTTCGGGCCGAGCAGGTTGATCGCTCGCTTGCTGGCGAGGTTGACGGCGCGATCGGCGGCGCCGGGCGAGCCGTCGGGGCGGGTGGCGTCATGCTGGGCGACGAGCACGAGCAGGCCGTCGTCGCCGCGCTCGGCGAGGTACCGCGCCGCGAACGACGCGACGAGCGGGTACTGGCCAGCGTCGACCGCGCCGAGCACGTCGGCGCGCGGCCAGCGGTCGCACGCGGTGAGGTAGTCGGCCCAGCCCTCGACCACGACCAGGGCGTCGGCCTCGAGCGCGTGCGGCCACCCGTAGCACCCGACCAGGTCGGCGCCGCCGTCGCGGCGGGCGTCGCTCGTGACGCCGCCGAGCATCCCGAGGATCTTCGGCTGGTCGGGCTTGGGTTCCAAGTAGCGCGCGCGGACGTCGACGAGCGCGCCGGTCTCGACGTGCCGGACCGCGATCGCGTAGCCCGGTTCGCGGCAGTAGGTCGACCAGATCGAGCGGGCCGCGCGCTCGTCGGGCGCGATCTCGACGGGGAGCCGGTCGCGCGACCAGCGGCCGCGCTCGTCGTCGGGGAAGACGAACCCGAGCGATCGGACGTTGGCGGCGGCGCGCGGGTGCAAGGGCCGGATCGAGCGCCACCCGAGCCACTGATCGGGGAGCGCGGGGAGCCGATCCCAGATCCAGCGCGCGCGGGGTTGGGCGATGGCGAGCCGCGCGCGGAGCTCGAGCTGCGGCGGCGCCGGCGGGGGCTTGCGCGGCGGCGCGGGGGCCGGCGCGCCGAAGTCGGCCTCGAGCTCGAGATCGACCCCGGCGAGCTGGGCCGCGACCTCGAGCACGCGGCCGAAGTCGGCGGCCGGGTCGAGCCCTTCGCAGCGCGCGACCAGGGCGAGCAGGTCGCCGCCGTCGTCGCACGCGTGACAGTGCCACTTGCCGTCGGCGGCGAGTCCCATCGCGGCCGTGCCGTGATGGTCGCGGCCGCACGAGCGCGACCGGAGCCATCGCCCCGACCAGCGGCCGGCGATCGCGTAGTGACTCGCGACGGTGGCGGCGTCGAGCCGCGCGAGGATCTCGGCCTTGTCGATCTTCATTGCCACTCCAGATCTAGATCTTCTTGCGGCGGGCGTTCGTACACCGACACGGCGCGGATCGGCATGTCGAACCCCGTCGAGAGTCCGAGCGCGCGGACGAACCGGAGCGCGGGCGGCGGCCGCGGCGTGATGTAGTGGACGAACACCACGCGGCCGCCGGGCCGGACGACGCGGGCGGCCTCGCGTAGCAGGTGGGCCGGGCGCGGGTAGTCGACCCCGTAGAGCTCGCGCGCGTAGTGCTTCGTGTAGGGCGGATCGAGCATGACCGCGGCGATCGTGCCGTCGGCGAACGGCAGAGCGCGGCCGTCGGCGATGACGTCGGGCTTGGCCTCCGGCCTGATGTCGACGCGGATCCCCTCGCCAGGCGGGAGCACGCCACTGCACACGTGCACGACCTCGCGGCGCTCGCACCGGAGCCATGGGAGCATGGCGGCGATCAGCCCGCGGGGATACTGGCCATAGACCGCGACGCCGCGCTCGCCGGGCCCATCGGGTCGCCCCAGGTCTAGGCCGAGCTGCTCGGCGAGATCCTGATAGATGACGCGGACGGGCGGCGGCCGCGGCGGCGCTGGCGACGTCGGCGCGGTGCCGCCATGCTCGAGCTCGATCCGGTGCGGTACGCTGCGCTTCGGGTTGCTGCGCTTACCCTTGCGCGTCGTCGATCCTGCGAAGTCGGTCCGCGAACGATCGCCCGTCTGATCGCCGTCGCGGTACTGCTGCCACCCGCGGGCGAGCGTCGCCAGCGATCGATCCTTCCGTCCGTCGCCGCTCATGACCCCACCGGCCACGGCGCCGGCTGCGCGTCGTCGGCGATGCGGCCGCGGCCGCGCGCGAGCGGATGCTTCGGGTCGCCGGCGGCGGTGACGTCCAGGCACCAGAGTGAGGCGCCGGCGGCGGCCGCCAGCTGGCGCACGGCGCGCACGCGGGCGGCGTGCCACTGGACGGGGAGCTCGCCGCCGTACGCGCCGCCCCATGCGGCCAGCACGCGGCGCGGTCGCCCGGGCCAGAGCTTGCCGCCGAGCAGGTCGCGGAGGTTGTCGTCGGTCCGGTGGTCGGCGAGCGCCAGCGTCGAGCCGGTGCGCGCGACCACGGCGCCGAGCTCGCGGGAGTCGGTCGCGCGGTAGCTGTAGAGGTTCGCCACCGCGATCCCGCCGTAGCCCAGGCGCCGCGCGAACCCCGCGCACCGGCGGACGGTCGGGTCGTCGCGCTCGTGATCGGCCGTCGACGGGTTCAACATGATCCAGACCAGGAGCGCGGCGGCCGGCGACGGATCCCAGATCCGCGCGAGCAGGTAGCGGTGCCACCCGCCATCGCGCGACAGGATGGCCAGCCGGGTCTCGCCGCCGGCCTCGGTGGTCTTGACGTCGGCGGCGGTCACGGCCGGGCCTCGGGGCGCGGGTGGAACCGGCCGCGGTCGTCGCGCGCGACGTAGCCCAGGGCCTCGAGCTTGGTCAGCATGCGGTAGGTCGGCGTCGACGTGCGATCGATCGCGTTCGCCAGCTCGACCGACGACACGCCGCGATGCTCGGCGGCGGTGACTCGCGTCAGACACTCGAGATACCAGGCCTCGGTGGGCTCGAGCTCTCGGCGCGGCGCGCGCGGCGGGATCGGCGGGATCGGCGCGGCGGCGATCGTCGCCGGCGGCGGTGGCGGTGCGCTTCGGGGCTTTCCGGGCTTGCTCCTAACCATGCTCCTACGGTAGACCTGTTGACGCGCCCGCGTCAAGTCGAGCGGGCCCACCACGAAAGGATCCCGACGATGTCCGACCAGCTGAACACCTCCCTCGCGATGATTCCCCGCACCTTCGGCGAGACGAAAGAGCTCGCCGAGTACCTGTCGAACGCGTCGCTGGCGCCGGCGGCGGCGCGGAAGCAGCCGCACAACGCGATGGCCATGATCCTCGCCGGCGCCGAGATCGGCCTGGCCCCCATGGCGGCGCTGCGCGCCTACCACGTGATCGAGGGCGTGCCGCGCCTCACGGCCGACATGATGCACGCGGTCTGCCTCAAGCGCCCCGACCTGGTCGCGTACTTCCAGCCGGTCGAGCAGGCGCCGACCCGGGTCACGTGGAAGGCCAAGCGGCGCGCGGAGGGTGCGATCGAGATCCCGGTCATGTGGGGTCGCGGGCGCGCGCGGAAGCTGCCGAACTTCGGGAAGGGCCCCTGGGCGACGAACCCGCTCGCGATGTTGAACGCGCGCGCGAAGGCCGAGCTCGCGCGCCTGGTCGCGCCGGACATCGTCGGCGGCCTGTACGCGATCGAGGAAGAGATCGAAGCGCCCGACGCGATCGCCGCCGCGCCGAACTACACGATCCCGCCGCCGCCGAACACGCCGGCCGGGCCCAGCTCGCCGGCGTCGGGCCCGGCCGGGACCACGCCGAGCGGGAAGCCGAACCGCACCCGGAAGACGCCGGAGCCGCCGCCGGCCGCCAGCTCGGCGCCGGTCGACGTGACGCCGCCGAGCTCGGCGCCGGCCGCCGCCGCTGGGCCGCCGCCGGAGCCGGAGATCGTCGACGCCGAGATCGTCGACGAGAGCCCGGCCGCGCACGCCGCGCCGAGCTCGAGCGCGGCGACCGACGGGGACGACGCGTTCGGCGAGGCGCCGCCGGTGGCGACGTCGGGCGACGTCGAGCGCAGGGTCGCCTCCTACCTCGCGAGCCTCGCCAAGATCGACAAGTTGGAGGATCTCAAGCCATGGCGCGCCGACGCGTCGGAGTGGGGGAAGATGCAGGAGGATGCGGTCTTCGAGCGCCTCAAGACGGCTTACGGTGAGCGCCTCGCGAAGTTGCGCGAGGCGGCGGCGGCCGGGGGTGCGAAGTGACGGCGCCGGGCGCGCTGGTCTTCGCCGCCGCCGATGCGCTGGGCCCGTGGCTCGACGGCTACGCGGTCGCCGCTCTCGAGGATCCCGAGGGCGGATGGTCGGCGACGTGCAAGATCGCCGCGCGTCAGCGCCAGCGGAACGGCGCCGACGTCGCGCTCGAGCAGGTGATCACGATCTCGATCCCGGGCGCGGTGGCGGCGCCGACGTCGGCGCTCGCGCGGGTGCTGGTCGAGGCCTCGGCCGCGCTCGAGCGGTGGGCGGTCGCGTTCGACCGCGGGCCGCTGGTCGAGCTGGCGGCGGCGCTGGCGGCGGCGGCGGAACGCGGGGAGATCGGGCCGTGAAGATCTCGGGATCCAAGCTGCCGATCGTGCTCGCGTGTCCGTCGGCGCCGGCGCTGCCCCAGATCGACACGCCGCCCGGGCCGCCGGCGGTGGCGGGGACGATCCGACATCGCTACCTCGAGCTCGTCGGCCAGGGCGTCGCGCCGGTCGAGGCGGCCGCGGAAGCGCCGGCCGAGTTTCGGCCGTTCCTGCTCGCGATCGATCCCGACGCGATCCGCCGCGGCGTGGTGACGGAGGCGGCGTTCGCGCTCGACTGGCGCGCGCGGTCGGCGCGCTACCTGGGCGCGAACCTGGGCCGGCGTTACGACCTGGTCGATCCGCCGCTCGGCCCGACCGAGATCCCGCTCACGATCGATGTGCTGGGCGTCGACGTCGGCGCGCGGCGCGGGCTCGCCGAAGACTGGAAGACGGGCCGCACCCGCTACGGGTCGCCGGAGCGCTACGCCCAGACGGCCGCGGCCGCCGCGGCCGCCGCGCTGGTCTGGGATCTCGACCTGGTCGACGTCGGGCTCCTGTACGTCGACAACGCGAGCGGCGAGGTCTGGCCGTCGCGCGGTTCGCTCGACACGTGGGCGATCGAGTCGTTCCTCGACGATCTCGAGAGCGCGATGGATGCGGTCGGCGAGGCGCGGCGGATCGTTGCCGCTGGCGGAACGCCGACGGTCCACCCGGGCGACCATTGCGACCACTGCCCCGCGTTCAAGGCCTGCCCCGCGAAGACAGCGCTGATCCGCCAGCTGCCGGCGGTCGAGGCGTGGCAACGCGATCCGCACGAGCGCGATCGGTGGATCGTCGAGCGGTTCGGCGTCGGCTACATGACGCCGGAGCGCCTGGGCGAGACCTGGGCCCAGCTCGAGATCCTCGATCAAGTCCTGTCGGCGCTGCGCGGCGAGATCCGCGGCTACGTGATGAGCGGAACCGAGATCCCGCTCCCGAACGGGTGGAAGATCTCGGCGGTCGAGAGCACGCGCGAGGAGCTCGACGGCCGGGTCGCGCGCGACGTGCTGGCCCGGATGGTGAGCCCGGAAGACGCCGAGCAGGCGGTCACGATCGAGGTGACGAAGAGCGCGATCGAGGATGTCGCGCGGCGGATGAACGAACGCGAGGTGGCGGCCGGGCGGCCGCGCCTCAAGCTCACGACGAAGACGGGGGACGGCATCGTCGATCGCATCCTGGGCGAGATCCGACGAAGCGGGGGCTCGACGGTCAAGGTCGAGCGGCGACCCCAGGTGAACCGGAGGAAGTCGTGAAGAGAGAGACCGTCGACAAGATCCGCGCCGCGCTGGCGGCGCGCACGCCGGGCGGGTGGCAAGCGCCCAAGGGGAGCCGCTACGGGTCGGTGATCGTGCCGTTCGGCGATCCCGAGATCTCGCCGGCGTTCCTGCGGTACGCGGACGAAGAGCGGGCGAAGGATCTGGCGGAACACCGGGCGCGCTGGGATGCGATGACGGACGCCGAGCGGGCGACCTACCTCGAGGCCGGGTTCAACCGGGAGCACCCGGTGATCGCGTCTTCGTGCGATGCCTACGGGGGCGATCTCGTGTGCGAGTCGATCAGGCCGGAGGACGCCGAGCTGGTCGCCGCGGCGCCGGCGTGGCTCGCGGAGCTCGTCGCGGACGCCGAGCGCGCGGAGGCGGTGCTGGTCGCCGCCGGCGTGCCACAGGGCCCGGGGCTCGCGTGGTTGGCGGACGGCGGGCCGCCGCCGGAGGGCCTCGAGCTCTCGGAAGTGATCACGGGGCTCGCGCGCGAGCTCGTCGCGGCCCATGCTGCGATAGGCGAGGCCCAGGCCGAGATCGTGCGCCTGTCGGCGCCGGAGGCGGGCGGCGCCGTGGGCGAGCTGCAGGCGCGTCTCGCCGCAACCCAGGCGGCGACCGGGTCGAGGGTCGAGATCCTCGGGTTCGCGGCCGCGCTCGAGCGGGCCGCCGCGGAGCTCGAGCGGGCGCGGGCGCCGGCCGGCCCGGGCCCGGTGTGCCGGCTGTGCCACGGGGACCGCGATCGGTGCGGTCACTTCGTGGGCGGCGGCGCCGGGTGATTGTTCCGCCGGCGGTACAGTCTCGGCCGGCGAACCGCGCTCGGCCGAAAGGTCAACCACTGTAATAGTGCTACGTTACGCTCGTTTTTTGGCGTAACGCCGCGATTTTGTTCGGCCGTGGATTCCTAGTAAGCCTTCGCTGGCCGGAGCCCGGATCATTGTCCCGGGCGGTGCACAATCACGCGGCCGCGGGGAGGTCGCGGCCCGGGTGGCCGATGTTGGGCCAGGGCCGGAACACGACGGCGTCCGGGCGGTCCCACGGCGCGCCGCTGGTCTCGCGGACGGCGCCGCCGGCGGGGTTGGGGCTGGCGGCGCAATGGATGACGCGGACGTCCCGAAGCGAGCGCACGCGGGCCGGGACCGCGACGATCAGGCCGGTGTGGCCGATCTTGTCGCGGCGGCCGTCGTGGTCGCGGTCGATCGAGCCGTAGGCGACGACGTCGCCGGGCCGCGCCTGGTCGACGGGGACGCGGTAGCCCAGGTCGGCGAACGCGAGCTGGCGGCGGGCATCGTCGACGATCCGGTCGGTGTAGAACCAAGCGCCGCCGCCGAGCTTCCGGGCGATCCCGAGGCACCATGCGACGAACCCCGAGCAGTCGCACCAGACACGGCCGCGGAGCTGGCGCCGGTGCACACGGGCCGGGTCTTCGCCGGCGCGCGCCTGGTAGGTGCCGAACGGGTCCGGCGCGGCGGGGTCGCGGCCGCCGGAGCCGAGCCCGTACTCGCCGCGGCCGAGCATGGCGCGAGCTCGGCGTACGCTGGCGGGCTCGATCTCGGCGGCGAGCGCGCGGGCCTTGGCGCCGACCAGCTGCAAGAGCGCCAGGAACGGCTCCAGGAGCGCGATCACGAGCCGGCCGCCGGAGGCGCGGCCGGGGCCGCGGTGGTCGCGGTGTCGAGCGTGGCGAACGTGCCGAACCGGCCGAGCTGGGCCTCGACGAACTGCGCGGCGCGCGCCTTGGCCCAGGCCGGCCAGCCCTGCCGCTCGGCGATGGGCAGGAGGAACTCGAGGGCGAGATCGAGCTTGGCCGACCCGGGGAGCTTGGCGCCGAGCTTGGCGGCGTGCTGGCGGGCGAGCTGCTCGGCGTAGCCGATCGCGAGCTCGGCGCCGCGCTCGATCTGGGCGGTGAGGTCGAGCTTGGTCGCCGCGCGGAGCTTGGCGGCGAGCAGGGCGCCCAGGGCGACGACGATCGGCGTCAGGGCCGCGACGAGCACGCCGGCGGCGGTCTCGAGCAGGCGGCCGGTGGGCGCGGTGGCGGCTGGGTCGCCGGTGGCGGCCGCGGCGGCGTCGACGAACACGGCGAGGAACAGGGCGACGGTTACGATCTTGGTCAGGGTGCGGGTCTTCATGGTGGCGGTGTCTCCGGTGAGGGTTGAGCCCGTCGAGCTTGGCACTCGAGGCGGGCGCGGTCGAGGGCGAGCGCGGCGTCGACGAACTGGACCAGGGCCCACGCGGCGCCGGCGCCGTAGCAGATCAGGCTGCTACCGGGGCCGCACGGGTCGCGGGCCGGCATCGCGGGGAGCGGTCCCGTCGGGAGCGGGCACGGGTCGATCGGCACCGGGACCGGGATCCGTTCCGGCGGCGCTGGCGCCGGGCACGTGGGCGCCGGCGGTCTCGAGCAGGCGGTCGAGCTGCTCGCCAGGGTCAACAGGATCGCCACGGCGCAAGGCTGCATAGAGCTCCGAGAGGCGACCGAGAGCGTTGTCGCGCTGGGCCTCGGCGGTCGCCTGGTCGGCGCGGGCCTGGTCGCGTTGCGCGGTCACGCCGGCGAGCTGGTCGCGGAGCGTCGCGCGGTCGGCGTCGGCCAGCCGGGTCTCGACGGCGGCGGCGGCCTCGCCGCGGCGGCGGGCCTCGAGCTCGTCGCGCGCATCGCCTCGAGCTCGGTAGGCGGCGATCCAGCCGCCGACGGCGGCACCGGCGAACCCGAGCGCGGCGGCGCCGGCGAGGTACTCGATCATCGGGTCAACCAGCGGACGACGAGCGCGGTCAGGATGCCGCCGATCGGCGTGCCGATCGCGATGCCCGCGGCGATCTTCGCGGTGAGCCCGATCCGCCAGCGCTCGAGCTGGTCGATCGCGGTGCCGGCGGCCCTCACGCCGGCCTCGAGGCTGGCGAGGCGGCCGGGTTGACCGTCGGCGCCGAGCAGGAGCGCGCGATCGATCGCGTACTGCCGGGCGTGGCGTTCGTGCGATCGCTCGAGCCGATGGAGGCGCGCCTCGGTGAGCTCGGACACGCCGATCCCAAGTCGGGGAGTGACCGGAGCGTCGTCGTCGCTGTCGTCGGTTGCCATCGTCGCATCGTAGGATCCTCCGGTTCCAAACTCTACACCTACGGGATCACCCGGAAAGGGTGAGCCTATGCGGCCGGCGACGCCGCGGCGTCGGCGCCCGTCGACGAGCACCCGATCACGGCGCCCGAGAGCACGCTGACGCGTTGGATCCCGCCGATCCAGCGGCCGGCGGTGCTGGCGCCGGCCGGCGTGCCGATCGCGACCGTGTCGCCGTCGAGCGACGCGATCAGGGGTTGCGTACCGCTGCCGCCGGCGACGCCGGCGCCGTCGGCCTCGACCATCCACGTCTGGCCGCCGCCGGCGCCCGGGATCGTGTCGATGTCCCAGAGCATCGCCCACCGATGCGCGGCGCGCCACGTCGCCGACGCGATCTCACTCGTGACCTGGTCGGGGTCGGCGACGCTGCCATCGAAGAGCTCGACGCGGGCGCGCGGGCCCGACTTCGTGCCGGGCGTGAGCGAGAGCTGGCGCAGGTTGTCGCCGCCGGCGCCATCGTTGTAGACCGAGACCAGCGCGCGCTGGGCGGCGGCGACGGGGAGCCCTTGCAGCGCGGCGGCGTCGGCGATGATCGAGCCGCGGTCGCCGCGGTGGGCGGCGGTGGTCGTCGGGATCGTGATCGTGGCGATCGTCGCGCCCGTCGTCGGCGCGGTGCCGGCGGCGAGCCCAGGGAACGGCCGCGGCTGCGCGCCGGCGCCGCCGCTCGCGTACTGGATCAAGACGTCGCCGGCCTCGTCGGCGGTGTCGACGCTGGCGAGGTACTGGATCCGGTGCGTCGCGGTGGTCGCGGCGGTGTAGGTGACCACGTGCCAGTGCCACCGGCCGACGATGGCGGTCCCGAGCACGTGCAAGGTGGTCGCGTCGGCGGCGTCGCGGATGCGCCAGACCGGGCCGGCGTCGACGCCGAGCGTCCCGGGGCCGCCGCCATCCCAGCGAACCCATAGCCCGAAGTGGTAGGTCGTGCCGGCGGTGAGCGCGACGGATAGCGACAGGCGGCCGGCGGGGTTGCCGGCGGTCTTCCCGAGGCGGACGGCGTCGAGGAACAGGCGCGGGCCGTCGGCGGCGTCTTCGGTCACGTCGGGCGAGCCCAGGCGCGACCAGCCGCCGGTGTCGGCCGGATCGGTGTACGCGACGATCGGCGTGTAGGCGTCGCCGAGCTGGGCGCCGTACGGGCCGCTCGGTCCGTTCATGTAGATCCACGACGGGGCGCCGCTCGCCGCGATCGCCACCAGCTCGTCGCCGGCGGCGCTGCGGTCGATCGACGAGCTCGCCGGGCCGGTGCGCGCGAACGACCAGGCGGCGCCGTAGCCGGCGACCTGGTCGGCCCACCATGCGAGCACGGCCGCTCGGCCGCCGATGAACGGCGCGACCTGAGAGCCGCTGTAGTACGCGGCCGCCGCCAGCTGGGCGCGGGCTGCGGTGTAGACCTCGACCGACCCGAGCGAGAACGCGCCCGGGCACGTGAGGAACCCGAGGCCGGCGACGGTGGTCATGCTTGGTTTGGTGAGGTCGGAGTACACGCCGAGCGCGTCGCCGCTGCGGTAGACCACCGCGACGTGCCAGGCGCCGTCGGCGTGGTCGCCGGACAGGGCGAGCGCGGTCGCGGTCGTGCTGTCGTTCGTGTAGAAAACCAGGTTCCCGTTCGCCTCGACGCGGAGGGCCCAGCCCTCGCCGTCGAGCTTGCCGGCGAGGCTGGTCGAGGTCGTCGGTCGCTTGCCGATGGCGAACGCGATCAACAACGCGAGCGGCGCCGTGACGGGCTCGAGCGAGTTGGTATCGAGCGCTTGGCAGATCGCGCCCGGGTCGGTCATCTCGACGACGCGGTGCGAGCGGAAGTCGGCGCCGTTGTACAGGCCGACGGCGGGCCGCTCGAGCACGGCGCCGCCCGAATTCTCGAGGTCGACGCCGCCGACCAGGTCGACCAGGCCGGCGCCGGTGGCCGCCGAGCTCGCGCAGTCCCAGAGGTTCGACGGCGTCGCGCCGAGGAGCTGGGCGGCCTGCTCGGCGGCGGTCCGCGCCGGCCGCCAGCGCGCGACGGGCACGAGCGCGGCGTCGACGAGCACGCCGGCGGTGGCGGGGTGCACGAGCCGCGATCCTTGTCGGGGCGGGATCGATCCGAGCACGTTCGCCAGCTGGTCGCGCATGGTCAGACCGTATCAGGATCCGGGGTCTCGATCTCTTCGACGAAGTCGTCGACGATCGGCGCGACCGGCGGGAACGCGAACCCGAGCGAGCCGGCGGGGTTGTCGGCGGGGTTGTCGAGGTTCGTGTGGATCGCGGCGGGGACGGTGAGCGCCGCGGCCCGGTTGCGCGTCAGGGTGCCGGTCGTGGTGAGGCTGGCGGCGATCGCTGCAGCGGCGCTTCGGTTGCGCGTCAGGGTGCCGGTCGTCGCCAGCTCGGCCGGGATCGCGAGGCTGGCGGCGCCGTGCACGGTGGGCGTGTGATCGAGGGTCGTCGCCAGCGCGGCGGCGATCGCGAGCTCGGCCGCGCGCTGGCGGGTGAGGGTGCCGGTCGTGGCGATCGCCGCCGGGACCGCGAGCTCGGCCGCGCCGGTCAGGCCTCGGGTGATCTCGGTTGCGATCGCCGCGGGGACGGTGAGCGTCGCGGCGCGCTGCCGGGTGGCGACGCCGGTCGTCGCGAGGGCCGCGGGGACGGTGAGCGTCGCGGCGCGGTTGCGCGTGAGCTCGCCGGTCGTGGCGATCGCCGCCGGGATCGTGAGCGCGGCGGCGCCGCTGGCGCCGGAGGTCTTGGTGAGGTCGGTCGCGATCGTCGCGGCGCGCGCCCGGTCCAGGCGTCGAGCGCGCGGTTCGCTTCACCAACTGCCATCGGCATCGGGGTCTCCTTACTCGTAGGTCTCGAGAGGGACGAACGACACCGACACCGTGCCGGTGATCGTGGCGCTCTTGACCCAGAACCGATCGCAGTAGCCCAGGGCGTCGCGGACCGAGATCGCGCGCCCGACGCCGGACGGCATGATCAGGTCGCCGCCGGTGAGCCGGTCGATCGCGCCCAGGTCGACCCATCGCGACGTGCCGCGGATGCGGCCGAGCAGGGTCGGGGCGGCGAGCGTCGCGCCGCCGCTGATTGGCTCGATCAGGATCGCGCCGTTGCGGGGGTACAGCTGGCGCGCCGTCATGAGGTCGGAGGTCGGCGCCGTGGCCAGCGCGGCGCCGGTGACAGCGTCGTAGATCGAGATCGGCGCGGCGGCGGTGACTTTCTGGTCGCCCATGGGGTGAGCCTATCACGGCCGGTCGGCGTACACCTTGAGCCATGAGACGCGGTCGCCGGAGCTCGCCGCGGTCAGGGCGAGGTAGTAGCGACCAGGCCGGACGACGGCCGATCCGCCGGTCGGCGCGGCGGCGTGCGTCGCCCAGGTGGTGAGCGTGCCGGGCGAGAGTCCCCCGAGAAACTCGGACGCGTCGGGGTAGGCGGCGCGGTACAGCGACAGATCCATCACGGCGCCGGCCAGGTAGGTGCGGATCTCGAGCGAGCGGATCCGCCAGCCCACCGGGACCGGGACCGGGTAGATCACGACCTGGGCCGCGCCGGTCGCCTGTCGGTAGTAGCCAGCGGCGCCGCCGTCGGTCCGGGTCCAGCCGGAGATCGCGCGCCCGGCCACGCCGGCGATCACGAACGCGCGCTGCAGCCGGCGGCCGCGCTGGTACATCCCGATCTGCGAGTCCTGGATCGACAGGATGTCGGCGCGCGACACGCGGTCGGCGGCCGCTCGGGTGCGGTTGTCGCTGATCGGTAGGCTCATGGCGGCGGTGGATCCTCGACGAAGATCGCCAGCTCGACGAGCTCGTCCGACGCGTGGGCCGTGACTCGGACGCGGGCGCGGCTGGCGGTGCCGGTCGGGATCGCCCACCCGCGCGGCCGGCCCGGCGTGGTGAGCGCAAGCGACTTGCTGGCCCAGGTTCGGGCGTCGAGCTCCGACGCGTCGGCGCCGACCAGCTCGACCCGCTCGGCGGCGGCGCTGGCGGGCCTCACGAGCTCGACCGCGAGATCGATCGGGGTGCCGGCGTTGTGCTGCCACGCGCGGAGCGAGACGCCGATCAGGGTCGAGCCTTGCCAGCGCGCGAGATCGTAGTACGCGAACGCGTCGCCGTTGGCCTCGATCCGGTACTCGAGGATCGACCAGTTGACGAGCGCGCCGCCGGTGACCTCGAGCCCATGCTCGCGGTACCCATGCGCGCCCCATGCAAGCGCGGCGTTCGCGCGCTCGAGCGCGGCGACGTCGGCCTCCCGGAGCACCGACGTCGGCGCCAGCGTGCGATGGCGGCGGCCTGGTAGCGCGCTCACGGCGGGCTCCCGAGTGACAGGAACCCGAGCGCCAGCCGGTCGCCGGCGGCGCCGGCGGTGACGCGGAGGAACGCCGGCCGGCCGCCGGTCGCGTAGCCGGCGCCCGACCAGGCCAGCGCGGCCCACCCGAGGCGCGCCGGCGCGGTCGTGCTCGAGCCGGTCGCGACCACGGTTCCGGCGTCGTCGCTCACGACGGCGGCCGCGGCCGGCTGCGCGGCGGCGGCGGTGCTGGCGCAGTAGACCAGCGCGCCGAGCCCGTAGATCGTGCTGTGCTCGGTCGCGAACGGCAGGAGTAGCACGGCGCCGGCGGCCGCCGCGGTGAGCCACAGCCCGTCGTCGTCGAGCGTCCAGGCGCCCGAGATGGCGAACGCGTCGCAGAGCGCGCCAGCGGCGGCGCGCGCATCCTGCCGGCCGCCGAGCGTCGCGAGCAGGTCGTCGACGATGGCATCGATCCGCGCGGGGTCGAGCTGGTCGGGTGCGGTCATGTTCCCACCGGATCCCGGTCGAGTAGGGTCGTCGCGTCGGCGTACACGAGCGAGCGCCGGCGGTCGATCGCGGTCAGGTCGACGTGGGCCGGCCCGAGGCGGTCGATCGCTTGCTGGGCCGCGGCGAGATCGTAGGCGCCGGGGTTGGCCGGGTCGCGGTAGGCGTGGCCAGTCAGGGCCCACGGCGCGTTCGGGGTGCGCGCGGCGTAGAACTCCCAATCGGCGGACACGGCGCCGGTGACGCTGGATCCGAGGCCCAGGAGCGCGGGCCCGGCCCACCGCGGCCGCGGCGTGAGTCCGGCGAGCTCGACGCCGGCGGCGATCGCGGTCCAGTCGTCGCCCGGGTCGGCGGCGGTCGTGTGCTGGATCGACCACGTGCCGGGGGTCGCGGTCTCGCGCACCCGGATCGACAGGGCCGAGAACGATCCGCCGAGCGTCGCGATCGCGGTCCAGGCGGTCGGCGCGACGTGCCGCGCCGTGATCGCCGCGGCGGCGTCTTCGCCGACGTAGCGCGCGGCCTTGAGGTAGTAGGTCGACGACACGCGGACCACGCCGATCCACGTCCAGTCGTCGGCCTCGAGGTCGCCGATCACCAGCCCGGCCAGCACGTCGTCGGCGGGGACGGTGAGCGCCACGATCCGCGTGCGCCAGATCGTGTCGGGGCCGCCGTCGTCGGGGTGAAGGAACATCGGCGGGTGTGCGTCGCCTTGCAGCATGCGCCCGCGGTAGCGGGTGTCGGTCGCCGCCAGCGTGCGCGAGATCCGGTAGACCGATCCCGTTCGGGTGAACGTGTAGCCGGTGCCGGCCTGGATCCAGGCGGCGGCGTCGTGGCCGCCGGTGAGGTAGCCGCCGCTGGTCGTGGGCGCGGCGAAGTCGTCGACGAACTCGACGGCCGTCGGCTGGTCGAGCGCGTAGGCCTCGCCGAGCGCGGCCGCCAGCTCGGCGCGGAGCTGCTCGGCGCTGGCGGCGCGGGCCGCCATGTGGCGCGCGATCCGGGCGCGGCGCTCGACGATCCCGTCGCCGGCCAGCGGCGGGGCCTCGAGCACGGTCTCCCAGAGCTCGAGCCGCTCGCCGAACGACCGGAGCGGGCCGCCGTAGGTGCCGATCGTCTCGAGCTCGGCCCGGGCCCGGGCGAGGATCGCAGCCTCGACCCGGAGCTCGCGCTGGACGATCGAGGCCGGGTCGCCGGAGTAGACGCCGGCGGGGAGCTGGGCCCGGATCGCGCGCTCGACCTTGGGCGTGAGCTCGGCGAACCGCCGGCCGAGTAGCTCGAGCTCTTCCGGCGCCGCCGCGCGCGGCTGGATCTCGAGGTACTCGAGCACGCCGGCGCAGGGCGAGCCGCCGGCGCCCGACCAGATCTCGACCGGCGCCGGCGAGCCCGGGGCCGCCGCGATCGTGAGCCCGATCGCCGGCGACGTCCCAGCGGGCTCGTCGTCGATCGCCCAGAAAGCGCGGTAGCCGGTGGCGAACCGCTCGCGCGAGCACGCGATCACGTGCGAGCCGGTGGGGACGACGTAGACCGGGCCGTCGAGGTAGTACCAGCCGCCGGCGCCGTCGCTGTGCCGCAACGTGAGCCGCGCGAGCCGCGCGGCCGGGTCCAGCACGATCAGCAAGAGCTGCCAGAGCGGCCAGGTCGCGCCGTGGCCGACGATCTGGATCGTGGTCGGGGTCGTCGCGCTCGCCGCCGCCGCGACGTCGATCTGGGCGATCGTGACGATCGTCAGGTCGCCGACCAGGTCGAGCCCTTCGCCGGTGGGCGTGGCGACGACGGCCGTCGGCTGGTCGAGCGCCCACCCGGCGCCGGTGGCGAGATCGAGCGAGCGCGTCGGGACCGCGTCGCCGCCGTCGTCGACGTCCCACCCGCCGATCGGGTCGCGGACCGCGACGCCGGCGGGGGCGGTGAAGGCTAGCCGTAGCGCGGTCATGCCGGGATCGCGTCAGTGTACACGACCAGGCGCCGGCCCGGCGTGAGGTAGCCGATCGAGCCGTCGAGGGGATACAGGTACTCGGACGCCGAGACCGTCGACCATGCGGCGTCGGCGAGCGTGCGCACGTCGGAGTCCAGCACGCCGGGGAGCGTCTGGGCGACCAGGAACAGATCGGAGCGGGTGAGCGAGCCCTTCCAGCCCTCGCCGTAGCCGCCGAGCGCCGGGCCGAGCTGGTCGATCCACGCGGCGATCGCGGCGCGCATCGGCTCGACGAGCGGGCCGCCCGGGTGCACTTCGTCGCCGACGTCGGGCGTCGCCCACCCGGCGGGGAGCGGCGCGCGGAGGGTGACCTCGTCCGACGCCGGGCCGAGCGCGGCCACGACGGCCTCCGCGGCGTCGCCGCGGTTGATGATCAGCCGGTGGCCAGCTTGCAGCGTCGACGGCCGGGCCGCCGAGAGCTTGAGCACGCGGGTCGTGCCGTTCCACGCGGCCACGGTGAAGGCGACGCCGCCGGTGGTCCAGTCCGGCGCCCACCGGCGCCCGGGCATCGGTTGCACGAGGATCCGCACGTCGACGGGCTCCGGGACCGTCTCGAGCACGCGCGGCGTCGCGAGGTCGGGGCGGGCGGCCTCGAGCGCGACCAGGAGCGCGTCGCGCTCGGCCAGTCCCAGCGCGCGCGCCTCGCCGGCGCCGGCGGCCAGCGCGGCGACGTCGACCAGCCCGAGGCCGGCGCGGTTGCGGTAGACGTAGGCCTCCGCGGCGCCGGCGCCGGCCTCGAGCGCCCACCGGCGCCAGTCCGCGGCCGTCTGGCCCAGGCGCGGCCGGCGCCATGCGTCGACGACGCGAGGGCGGTAGACCTCGTCGCTCTCGACGTCGGTTCCGCCGGTGATCGCCGCGACGAGCTCGGCGACCTGCTCGATCCCGGTCGGCGGTTCGTCGAACGTGAGCCGCTGGCCGATCTCGAGGTTCGTCCGGGTGCCGGTCGAGGTGGCGATCACGGTGACGTCCAGGAACCCCTCGGCCGGGATCGTGTCGCTGTCCTGGATCGCGTACCGGCCGCCGCTCGGGTGGCCCAGGGCGAGGCCGGCGGCGATCGACGATCCCGACGCGCCGCGCACGCGGAGCGCGTTCGACCCGCGGCCGCCGGTGGCGCCGAGGCGCGGCGTCTCGCATGCCTTGCCCCACTCGTCGAGCGCGGCGCCGCTGGCGGTGCCGGGGTTGGCGTCGTCGCGCTGGATCTGGCCGTGGTAGTCGATATCGGCGGCGACCAGGGCGACGACGCGGATCCGCTTCCACTGATCGGAGTGCCGCGCGAGGTCGTCGTCCGGTAGCAGGTTGCCGGCGTACGCAACGGCCGTGTCGGTCAGGTCGTCGACGGTGGGGAGCGTGTAGGTCGGATCGGCCATGGTCATCCCTCGCTTCCGCCGGTGAGCTCGATCCGTCCGGCGCGGGTGTCGGTGAGCTCGAGCGCGTACACGAGCCGGCGCCCCTGCAGCCCGATCTGGATCGCCGGCGAGCTGGCGAGCCCTTCGGTGATGTACGGCGCGATCGCCTGCTCGAGCTCGTTACGCGCCTCGGCCTCGACGCCGGGCCCGAGGTTGCCACGCGCGAGCCGGCGGATCCCGCTGCCGGCGTCCGGGTCGCCCGGCCAGCTGCCGCGCTCGAGCGCGAACGTGTGGTACAGGGACGTCGCGATCGTGCGGGTGTACGCGCGGCCGCCGCCGCCGCGGACGTAGTCGCGGGTGATCGGATCGATGGTGCGCGAGCGCGGGGCGGTCATGGTTTGGCCTCGGCCTTGAGGGTGGGCGACAGGCCGGCGCCGGCCTGCGTCGCCTCGCCGGGCGTCGTGCCGGGGTTGGCGATCGCGGCGCCGGTGACGCCGACCACGGCGCCGCCGCCGTTGGTGAGCGCGCCCGGGCCGTGGACGTGCGACTCGGTCGCCACCCGCTCGAGCGTGCCATCCTTGCGCGAGATCCAGACCTCGCCGTCGGCGGTGATGCGGATCGAGGTCTGGGCGGTGTAGATCATGACCTCGCCGGCGGCGAGCTGGTCGGCGCCGGCGGCGATCGCGGTCTCCGGGTCGCGGACCGCGACCACAACGCGGTGGCCCCGTTGACCGACCACGCCGACGAGCGCCTCCGCGTTGCCGGTCGGCCGGCTGGCGAACCCCGCGACGCCGAACACCTCGAGCTCGAGCCGCTCGACGTTGCCGCCGCCATCCTCGCCGGGGCCGTCGAGCTCGACGCCGCCGTCGGCGCCCAGGCCACCGATCGCGAGCCGGCGCAGGGTGCGCGAGGCCTGAGCCTGTCGGCCCTGGTCGCGTCGCAGGAGCATGGAGGTCGGGCGCGCCATGGGTTAGCCGTTGGTCATGCGGAGATCGGTCCCGCGGGGGACCATGGTCAGGGTCGAGGTCTGTCCGTCGCGGCCGCCGGTGAAGTGTACGCGGGTGATCAGCCAGTCGCGAGGGTTGCCGGGGGCGTCGATCTCTTCGTCGACGACGCGGACGAGCGTGTCGATCGCGAAGTTGGCCCGGGCGCCGGTGGCGCCGAACGCTTGCGAGTGACCTCGCACGGTGGCGGTGATCTGGGCCGCCAGCGACTCGCGGAGCGCCATCTCGTGATCCGCGCGCGCCTGGGCGGCGGCCTGCGATCGGAGGTCGTCGTCGACGATGATCAGATCCTTGGGGAGCGTGAACGATCGGCCGGTGCCGTCGGGGTTGGGCCCCTGCAACGCGACGCCGCGGCGTTGCACGTTGGCGCCGAAGTTGCGGGCGTTGCCGGCGCCCGACCCGAGCACGACGATCCGCGAGTAGCGGTCGCCCGACGTCTCGCGCGAGCTCATGGTGAGCACGTTCCCGTCGCGGCGCCGCGCCGAACCGGGCGCCGGGATCCGGAGCTCATACTGCGGTTCTTGCGCGTAGTTGGGCCGCCCGACGATGAACGTCGAGCCGTCGGCGCTCGACCAGCCCAGGAGCCCGGCTTGCGTGAGCCAATCCTCGAGGATCTGGGCGCGGGTCTGGCCGGGTCGCACGCGGCGATCGCTGCGGTCCGGCGACGTGTCGATCGCGGGCTCGCGCGACGTCTTCGCGCGCGCGCTGCCGCCGCCGACCATGAGCCGCCGGTTGGTCGCGTTCTGTAGCTCGACCCGCGGGAAGAGATCGAACCCGCCGATCGCGGTCACGAGCTCGCGCGCGAGGTCGAGGATCCCGAGGCCGGTCAGGTTCAAGAGCGGCGCGGCGCTGTCGACCAGGCGGCCGCCGCGGTCGCGGCCTTGGAGCTCGAGCACGGCGCCGCCGGCCTTGTCGATCCGCCGGGTCGACTCATCGATCAGGCCGGTAACCACCGGCCGACCATTGAGCTCGATCACGATCGGGTTGTCGGGCGCGGCCCACTGCCACGCGCGGAGCTCATGCCGGAGCGATAGCGACCAGGCGTCGGCGAGCTCGAGCATATCGAGATCGATCTCGTAGGCCAGCGGCGAGACCTCGAGCCACTCGAGGGCCGAGCTCGTCGGGCTCGCGCGGCGCGCGATGTACGCGCGGACGACGTCGGCGTCCGGGTCACCGGCCATAGGCGGGCCCCTGTCGCCGGGTGCGCTGCGTTCGCAGCGGCGCCGGCGCCGGCAAGATCAGGCGCGCGCCGGCGTCGACGAGCATCGGATCGCGGATCCGGTTGAGCCGGAGCGCGTCGGCCCGGCGCTCGCCGCCGCCGGCGCCGTACACGTCGGCGAGGATCGTCGCCAGCGGCGCGGCGGCCGCGGTCACCAGCTCGAGCAGGGCCGGCGCCGTGCGCTGCGCGGCGGCCGCCGCCCGGGCGAGCTGGTAGCGGAGCCGCTGGGCCGCGCGGAACGCCGGGTAGCCGTCGGGCGACGCCAGGAGGTCGAGCTCGTCGATCGCCCGGTCGAGCTCCGACGTCGCGCGCTCGAGCTCGACCGCGATGTTGCGCGAGCCGTCGGCGTCGCCGTCCCAGGCGTCGGCGGTGGCGGTGGCGGTGGCGGCCACGGCGGCGAGCTGGGCCGCCGCGGCGGGCTCGAGCTGGGCCGCCGCGGCCTCGAGCTGGGCGGCCTCGACCGCGACCAGCGGCGCGCCGCCGTCGAGCTGGCGCGACGTGCTCGCCGCCAGCGGCGCCGGGTCCAGGCCTTGCTCCACGATCGAGGCCTGGATCTCGAGGTAGTCGCGGCGCTCGCCGTCGCCGATGATCTCGAGCCCGAGGATCATCGCAGGGAACGACCCAAACACCGGGTGCACGAACTCGCGCGCGATCCCCTCATTGGCGGCGTCGACGAACCGGCGCGCGCGCTCGACGTGGTCGAGGCCGGCGAGCGGGCCCAGGTCGAGGCCGGGCGGGTCGCGGAACACGATCCGGGCGTCGCAGCTGCGCGCCTCGGCGCCCATGTCCGCGATCCGCGCGCCGTCGCGCCGCGGGTACGCATGGAGCACGAGGGCCCGGCGGAAGCTGTCGCGGGTCGTGAGGATCTCGAGCGGCTGGTCGCCGTAGCGGGCGGCGAAGAGAACGCTCGACCAGACGTCGTCGGGCATGGTCTCAGTGTCTCCGGTGCTGCGGTCCGTTGTCGAGCGCCTCGGCGTAGAGGCGGCCGTCGTCGCCGATCCGTAGGTCGACGCGGAGCGAGGGCGCGACGCCAGCCGCACCCGAGAGCTTGCGGAGCTCGGCGAGCATCTCGGCGAACACGGTATCCACGTCGCGGCCGCTGAGGGCCTGGACAGCGCCCATGCTGGCCAGCGACGCCACCCGCGGATCGTCGGGCGTCATGTTCGCGAGTCGCGGATCGGCGGTCTTCGCCTGCTCGAGCAGGTCGGCGGCGAGTACGGGGGCCCGCTTGGCCTTGAGCGAGAGCGCTTGCGCCTTGGCTTCCATCGGTTCGGTCAGGAGCGAGGCCGGAACGGCCTCGAGGATGTGGAACCGCTGGGCGATGTTCTTGTTGCGGCCGCTGGCGCGCTTCTCTTGGACCGCCCGGATGTTGTCGCGGATCTGATTGACCTCGTCGGCGACCAGGTCGCCCGCTCCCAGGAGCGCCGCCATGTTCGGCGTTGCCGCCAGCGGCGAGATCGTGCCGGTCGCGACCTGCCCCTGGAGTGACTTTTGCCGCTCGGAGATCCGGCCCTTGAGCGCGGCATCCCGGGCCATCAGGGCCTCATACTTCGCATCCCACTTGCCGGTCGCCTTGAGTAGCGCGTTGGTCAGACTGTCGCCGATCTGGTTATTGATGGCGGTCCCGATCTCCCATCCGACCGCGAACGCGGTTCCGACGCCGGCGACCTTGCCGGCCATGCCGGCCATGCGGCCGCCGCCAGCGGCGCCGGCGAGGTTCCCCGCGGCGCCGGCGATGCCACCCGCGCCGCCGCCGCCGCCGCCGCCGCCCGAGACCAGGGACGCGATCAGGGCCGCGCCGCCGCGTGCACCGGCGTACAGGGCCGCGGCGAGGTAGGGGTGGTTCCCAACCCACGCGATCAGGTCGGCGACCTTTTGCATCGCGCGCGCGATGCCCTCAATATTCCCCTTCAAAGACTCGTTGAAAGCCTCTTTGATCGCGGCGCTGGCGCTCTGCATCTTGCCGGCCGGCGAGTCCATGAACGTCCCAAAGTCTTTTGCGATGGTGCCAGTCGCGTTGATGTTGGCGAGCTTGTCGAACTCCTCGCGGCCGGTCTTGAGCAGCGGCAGGATCGCGCGGTAGGCCTCCGACGAGCCGAACGCGGTCACGAGCCGGGCCTCGCCTCCCTTGCCGCGGAACACCTTGGCCTCCCCGATGTCGTAGATGATGTCAGAGAGATCGCGGAGAGACTTCCCGTCTTCCTTGAAGATCTTCACTCCTGCCGCGCCGAACTTCTTTTGATTCTGTAGCAGATTGGTCATGATCGCGCGGACGCCGGTCGCGGCCTCTGCCGTCGATCCGAAGCCGGACCGCGCGATCTGGAGTACCGCGCCGAGCTCGCGGATCCCCTTGACGCCGGTCGTCCCGAACGTCGCGAACTGCGGGGTGAGGCCGGGGAGCTCGCGCGCGAGCTCTTGGAGCTCGACGGCGCCGGCCTTGCCCTGGGCGGCGATCACGTCGAACGCGGCGCCCCACTCCTTGCCGGCGACGCCCAGGTTCTTCGTGAGCGCCTGGGCGACGTTCGACAGGGTCGCGACGTCGGAGCCGGTCGCGGTCGCGGTCTCGCCGAGCCCCTCGAGCCCGTCGACGTAGGTCTGCAGGTCGCCGGTGGCGGCGGTGTACGCGGACGCGCCGGCCAGGAGCTCGTCCGGGTCTACTCCCTTGGCCTTGCCCACCGCGAACAGCCGGCGCTCGAGCTCCTGGATCTCGGTCTTCGTCTTCCCGCTCGAGATCTGGAGTCGAACTAGGCCAGTCTGGAAGTTGTAGACCTGTCGGCCGGCGGCCACGATCCCGCCGATCCCGCCGACGCCGACCAGGTCGAGGCCGGTCCGCGCGGCGCCGGCGATCGAGCCGGCGAAGTCGCGGCCCAGGCGCGCGAACCGCTTACGCATCGTCGAGCCGACGCGATCCATGCTCCGATCGAACTCGCGATCGGATGCTCGGACGATGATCTCGGCTTCTCGGCTCATGACTTGGGCGGACGCGGAACGACGCGGAACCGATGCGTTTCAGTTGTGACCGACCGGCGGGGGCCGGCGGGGGCCGGCGGGGCCGGCGCTGGCGGCGTGGCGGCCTGCCGGATCGCCGCTATCTCGTCGGCGATGGCGGCGGCGCGGGCGTCGCGCCCGACGACGAAGAGCCAGATCTGGAAGACGTCGAGGGTCGACGCGGGCCTTCCGTAGAAACTAGCAAGCTCCGAAGCGTACAGATATCGATCCCCCTCAATAGCTCTGGCGCACTTTTTTTTTGAGCCTCTTCGACCAGCGCGAAGATCGCGGGCTCGATGTCCGCGAGCTCGACGACGGTCGGATCGCTGTCGCGCTCGGCGGCGCTGTAGAGAGCGAGCAGGGCCTCGGTCTCGGCGTTGTCGACGGCGTCGCGCCACTCGTCGGCGGTGAAGACGGGCACGAACTCGACCAGCTCGCGACCGGCCTCGACGTCGCAGGGTTCGCCGGTGCGCGGGTCGACCGGGCGATGGCAGATCGCGCGGCTGAGGATCTGCGTAGCCTGCTCGGTCGCGTACTCCTCGCGATCGTCGATCGACAGGTTGCCCGGGTCGAACCCGAGCACGACCAGGCGCGCGCGCGCATCGGCCAGCGCTTGCTGGCGGGCGCCGCGGCCGAGCACGCGGACGCGGATCGGCAGGTCGCCGCCCGGCCATCGGTGCGAGTCATCCCAGAGCTGGCGGCCGGACAGGAGCCGGCGCCGGAGCGCCTCGACGCCGGCGCCGTCGAGCTTGGCAGGGTGCGGGGCGGACATCGGTCAGGCCCCCGCGACGGGGTTGGAGCGATCGAGCACGTAGTCGATCGCCTTGCCGCGGATGCGCGCGGTCGCCTTGCCCTCGCCGTTCGCCTGGTCGGTGATCTCGTCGACGACGAACCCGACCAGCTGGCGCCGCTCGCCGCCGTCGCCGTGCTCGATCACGCCGAGGCACTCCTCGCCGCTCGCCTGGATCTGGAACCAGTCGATCTCGAGGCCGGCCGTCGGGACGTCGCACTCCATCTCGAACGTGACCTTGCGCGGGCCCTTGCTGAAACCCGACGCGACCCGCTTCCGGCGCATCGGGAACTTGGGCTCCTTCTCCTGCGTCGTGGTGACGCTGATCGAGGTGACGTCGCGCATCTCGCGCGCGGAGCCGCCCGGGCGGGTGACGGTGATCGGGTAGACGTCGGCGTAGGTCTGGGACACGGCGGGGCCTCGCGGTCAGGGGTTGGCGGTCAGGGTCAGGCGGTGGCCGGAGCCTCGACGAAGAGCCGCGCGACCCCGTGGATCTGGTTGGCGATCGGGATCGGCGCCGTCGGGTACGCGACGACGATCCGCCGGACGTTGACGGGATCGGGCTCGGCGACGATCTCGGCGGCGTGCGCGTCGACGTTGTGCACGTACTCGAGATCTTCGAGCTCCTTCATGGTCGCGTACACGGCCGAGCGCACGTCGCGGACGAGCGCGGCGTCGACGTTGCGGCCGGCCATCGTTCGCGCGGCCGCGGCGTCGATCTGCCGGGTCGTGTACGCGAGCGTCTTCGGGGCCTCGTAGAAGAGCGCGTCCAGCGACGGGTTCCCGGCGCTGTCGGTGATCCGCGTGGTGACCACGGTCACCAGCCGCGACCGGCCGGCCGGCGTGCGCGCGATCGGGGTGCACCCGCCGGCCAGGAGCGTCTGGATCTCACTCTCGATCACCTCGTCGGCCTCGTCGACCGGCGGGATCGCCGCGATCTGGTCGCCGTTGAAATTCTGGTTGGGCTTGCCGACGGCCTCGGTGTGCGCGGCCACGGCGGCGGCGAGGATCGCCGGGTGGGCGTTCGCGTCCGGCTGCGCGACGACGACGATCCGATGATCGTTGCCGCCGCTCGCGAGCGTCGTCGCCGTCGCGACCGACCCGCGGCACCCGAGGAACGCGAACCGCCACCGCTTCTTCGTCGCGGCCCAGGCCTCGGCGAGATGCGTCGAGAGCGCGGTGACCTCGGTCGCGGTCGTCGACTGGATCGCGATCGCGTTGAAGTCGCGGTTCAGGCTGTTGGTGAGCGCGGTCGTGTAGGTGAGCACGCCGGCGCCGTTGCTCGGCTGCGTCACGGTGCACGTGATCCCGGCGGGGAGCTTGTAGACCTTGAGCACGACCCCGTTCCCGTCGACGCCGGTCGCGCCGTGCGTGTAGGTCGCGGTACCGCTCACAGCGGCCAGCGTGCCGGGGAGCTCGGCCAGCGCGGCGTTGACGGCGGCGACGACGGCGGTCGCGGCGGCCGACGCGGTGCCACCGCTGGCGACGCTGGCGATCATCCGGCGGCCGGCGATCGCGAACTCGATGTCCCCGGCGGCGGTGGCGGTGCCGGCGAACGCGAAGGATCCGTTGCTGGCGGCGGTGCCGCCGCCGGGCGGCGTGAGGCCGGCGCCCCAGAAAGCGGGCGCGGTGCCGCGCTCGCGCGCCGCGCGCATGCCGGCGCGGAGCATGAGCGCCAGCATGGAGCCGGCGCCGAACGCGGCGTCCGCGTCGGCCTCGGTGTAGACCTGGATCGGGACATCGGCAGTCGCGGTGCCGCTGGTCTTCTTCGCGCCGAGGAAGAGCACGGCGCGGCCGCTCGGGACCAGCCCGCGGGAACCGCTGGTCAGGTCGTGGGCGTGCGAGACGCCGGGGACGAGGTTGTCGCTCGGAAACGTGTTCGGGATCGTCATCGCGGGCTCCGGTCAGGGGTTGGGCTCGCCAGCTCGGCGGGCGCCGGCGCGGCGATGGTCTCGAGCTCGGCGGGCGCCGCCGGCGGCGCGGGCGCGGCGACCAGCTCGAGATCGCCGCGGCGGATCATCCGGGCGAGCCACGAACGGTCGGCGACCTGGGCGACGTCGCCGGCGCGCAAGATCGCCGGGCACTCGGGGCCGCGCTCGTCCGGCGGAACCGGAACCTGGGCGCCTTGCACGAGACGGATCCACTTCGCCGGCATGGTCCGGTTGTACCACGGCGCGCGCTACAGCTGGGCGGCGAGCTCGAGCCCTGAGCCGGCGAGCTGGGCGGTCGCGACCAGGCCGGCCCACTCTTCGGGGCCGGGCTCGCGTAGCGGCTGCTCGAGATGGTACGGGACAACGAATGTAACGCGCCGGGCGTACAGGCCGCGGCGCTGGATCAACGGGGTTTGCCCGGTCGGCCGGATGCGCCCGGCGCCGGCGACCCCGGACGGCATGCCGGCCAGGAGCGCGCGCGCCGCCCACACCAGGTGATAGATCCCCGGGTCGCCGGCGCCGGTGCCGCGGGTGGCGGCGACGGCGTCGCGGGCGTGCGCGGACACGGCGAGCACTTCGACGACCACCCGCTCGAGATAGTCGCTCGCGCGGGTGCTGTGCCCCTCGTCGGTCGAGCTCGCGATCGCGACGAGCATCGCGGGCGCGCGGCCCTGTAGCGCCTGGAAGAACTCCTGCTCGCTGTCGTCGGTGTTCGCCTCTTCGCCGTTGTACGGGCCCAGGTGGCGCAACGGGCCGCCGTTCTCGGCCATGAGCCCGGACAGGCGGACAAGGACCGCGCTCTCGAGGTTGTGGAGCTCCGAGGCGGCGGCGGGCGCGGTTCCGGCGAGGATCTCGAGCATGGTCCCAGCCTACCCCGCGCGGCGCGCCGCCGCTCGAGCTGGCGACACGCGGGGGACGAACGACGTAGCGCCGCCGCGCCATGGCGCGATCACGAAGTCTTCGATCGAGCCGGCGACCATGTCGAGGAACGGATCCGAAAACCACAGGTAGTTTCGGGCGGGGAGCTTGGCGCCGCGGCCGACGGTCGCGCCGTCGATGTGAGCCTGGGCCCACTCGATCCCGGAGCTCGCGCGCAACGCGTCGCGCTCGGCCCGGTACCGGATGCTCTTCGGCAGGGTGCCGAGCGGCCACGTCGCGCGCTGGCGCGTCACGATCGACGCGCCGGCGCCGCCCCCCTTGCGGGCCCGGGTGGTCTGGCGACGGGTCACCACGACGCGGGAGCGTTGCTGGCGGCGCTCGAGCGTCGCGCGCGCGCGCACCGGCCACGGTCCGTCGGGGCCCTGTGTCCGGGCGGCGTGGTCGAGCTGGTCGCGCTTCGCCCACGGCTTGAGCGCGCGGAACACGCGGCTAAGCTCGCGGGCAAGGGCCTTGCTCTCGGCGATCGCCTTGTCGACGTCGGTCAGGTTGATCTTGACGTCGACCAGCGTCACCAGGAGCCCTTGAGCGCTTCGCGGCTGGCGGTCTTCGTGCTCGCGCGCTCGCCGGCCTTGTCGACGACCATCTCGGCCGGCGTGGGGAGCGTGGCGACGTCCAGCACGACGGCGCCGGCGGCGATGTCGGCGAGCGTCTTCTGCCGAACCTGCTCTCCGGCGACGTCTTCGACGGTGACCATGTTCCGGTTACGCTCCTTGAGCCGGAAGATCACCAGGTCGATCATGAGCTGGCGCACGAGCTCGGGGACCGGGTCGGCGAGGGGGACGCGGTACTTCTTGCCGATCCTCGAGTCGATCGAGCTCTGGGCCGCGCGGAGCGCCTCGGCGATCGCGGTGGCGTCCGGCGCGCCGGTGTTCTGCGGGTCGGCGATCTCGCGGAGTCGCTCGGTCCCGACGACGGCGGTTAGCTCGGCCGCGGTGAGGTACGCCACCGTCTATCCCCTCACCCGATCTCGGCGCGGACGGCGCCGTCGCGGGGCTTGCGGCGCGAGCCGCGCGCCGCGGTGTCGCCGCCATCCTTCGACGCCGGGGCCCCGAAGTCGTCGCCGGCGTCGCCGTGATCGATCTCGAGGTCGGCGCCGGGCTCGTCGCTCGGCGGCGTGAACTGGATCCCGTGCTCGGCGAGCTGGTCGAGCGCGGCGGCGAGCTGGCGCTGCAGGTTGGCGGCCTGGGCCTTGTAGCGGTCGGCGATCGCCGTGAGCTCGACCAGCTCGGCGGCGCTGGCGGTGTCGCCGCCGGTGATCGGCACGACCGACAGCGCGGTGTCGGCCTTGAGCGCGGCGAGCTGCTCGGCGGTGACGCTGTAGATCTTCGGCGTCGGGGTGAGGGCGAGGCCGGCGCGGCGACGGGTCGGGATCCCGATCGTCGACACGCGGACCGTGATGTTCTTCGAGTCGGTGGGCTTGGCCATGGGTGCCCTAGCGTACCACCGAAAAGACCGCGGGCCCCGCTTGCGACGGGGCCCGGTGCCTGCCTCATGCCGCGGGCCCGCGGACGTGAGCGCTAGCCCTCTGACGGGCGATCCAGATCAGGCGCCGGTGCCGCCGACGATGTCCTCCCACATCCCGGGCTTGCCGCCGAACTCGGCCTCGATGCCGTACTTGTGCGACGCGGTCTCGAACCGGAAATCACCGTTCGGATCGTCGACGGCGAGCCAGATCGGCCGCTTCTTCACGTGGATCACCAGCGCGGCCGAGCCCTCGACGGTCACGAACCAGTTGGTGCCGGTGATGAACGGGGAGATCTCGAGGCTCAGGATCCCCTTGTTCATGTTGGTCTCGCCGCTGGCCAGCGCGTCTTGGCCGAGCAGCTTCCGGGCGACGTCGCGGTTCTGGAACCCGACGGTGAGCGTCTTCGGCTTGCGGGGCATCGGCTGCCCCTCTTCGTCGACCATCTCGCCGAACCGGCGGAACGCCAGATCGAGCGTGGTCGCCGAGAGCGCGCCGGTCACCAGGTTGCTCTGGTTGCTGCCGCCGGCGATCGTCGTGTGATCGGTGTCGATCAGGTTCTGGCCGTCGTAGCTCGTGCCGTAGGTGCTGTTGAACGCGTTGTTCAGGAGCGTCGCGGCGAGCGTGTCGAGCGCCTCGGGGTAGGCCTGCCCCATGTTGCCGATCGCCTCCGACCACATCCCGAAATCGTCGTTCTCGATGTCGTCGACCGGGACCATGACCGAGCTCTCGTAGGGGTCGGTCGTGATCCGGTCGGAGCCCACCCGAAACTTCTTCTTGAGCTTCGGGCCGCTGGTCCACTTGCGCATGCGCGGGTGGCGCGAGAGCCACAGTGAGACGCTGACGTCCTTCGACGTCTGGGCGACGGTGGCGACCTTGGGATGGAACGCGCCCGGCGCGGTCATGCGCTTGCGCGCGATCGCGTAGTAGGCGGTCCGGGCCGCGCGGATCTTGTGGATGTCGAGGGAATTCCCCCCGGGGGTCGGTGGCATGTTCTGGATCCTCTCTTCGGCTGTGAGGTTGACCCCGGATCAGGCCGGGAGGCTGTGACCGTTGTCGATCGAGACCAGCACGCCGAGGGTGGCGTCCACGGCCTCGATGATCCCGACCTTGATGTCGTTCGTCGCGTCGGCGGCGAGCCCGACCGTCTGGTCGTCGAGCATGTAGGCGGTCTGGCCCAGGTGGGCGGCGGTGATGTTGCCGCCGTTGCCGAGCCAGATCTCGCCGGCGCCGATCTCGGGGACCGACGGGTAGTCGGCGTCAGCGGCGGCCGAGCTCGCCTCCCGGAGGTGGAACCCGACGACGCGCATCCCGGCCGTGTCGCCGGCGACGCCGACGAGCCCGGTCGCGGCGACGACGGCGGCGATCGTGCCGGCGTACACGCGAACGCTCGTCCCGAGGGTGTAGGGCCCCTTGAGCCGCTCGAGCCGGGTGATGGCGGTGTTGCGATCCATGGTGGCGGCGGCCATGTCAGACCTCGATCCCGAGATCGCGGCGCGCGGTCGCCATCTCTTCGGGGGTGATGCCGCACTGCTCGGCGGCGAGCTTCATCGCGTCGTCGAGCTCCGGGGGGAGCGCGCCGCGCTTCGGGGCGGTGGTCGTGTCGCTCTGGAGGCGCGAGCTCGGCGCGCGCGCCGGCATCGCGTCGACGTGGGCCTTGAGCTCGGCGGCGCCGAGCTTGTCGCCCAGGCGCCGGAGCGTGGCCTCCTGCGGATCGTCGGCGTCGGCGCCGTCGGCCGCCTTGCCGCGGACCAGCTTCCCCGCGCCGTACGCGGTGCTGATCAGGTTGTCGATCTCGGCCTTGCGCTTGCCGTCGGCCGCGGCCTTGAGGTCGCGCTCGGCGGCCTCGGCCCGGCCCTTGTAGGCGTCGCGCTCGGCGGTGAGCTGCTCGGCCTTGAGGGCGAGCGCGTCGACCTGCTCGGCGTTCGGGTTGGCGCCAGCGGCCAGGGCGACCCCTAGCACGGTGGCGAGACGGGCAAAGCTCATGATCTGATCCTCCGGTGCGGGGTTCCGCGGGTTGCGCCCATGGTAGACGGGATCGGCCGCCGCCGCCAGAGCCTCGCGAAAGTCGGTTCCGGCCACGCCGGCCGCGCCGGCCAGGAGCTCGACGCCGACCAGGTCGGCCGCCCGGGCGCCGGTCAGGGTCTCGCCGCCCACCGCGAACCGCACGGCCTCGATCCCGGTCGCGCCGTTGCCGACGGCGGGGACGTTGACCGCGGACACCTCGCGGCCGATGGCGTTCTGGACGATCCAGTAGGCGCGGGGACGGTTCGGGTCGGCCTTGTCGCCGACCAGCTGGCCGGGGAGGCAGTAGCACTTCGACCAGATCCGGGCGTTGTGGACAGAGCACCAGATCTCGCCGGTCACGGCGAAGTGAATCGAGAACCGATCGATCGTGCCGTCAAGCACGCCGGCGACGGCCCACGGCGCGACGACGTCGATCGAGTGCCGGATCACCAGCTCGGCGCCGTCGGGATCCTCGCCGTCGGCGACGGCGCCGCGGTCGAGCCACGAGTCGGCGATCGTGCCGGCGCGGGCGCGCGGGTCGCCGACGTCGTGCGCGGCGAGGAACGGGAGGCCCCGGTAGCTGCGGGCGTGCGCGGCCATCGCGCCCGGTCGGATCTGGACGTAGTTCTGCATCGTCTGGACCCCGGGCGTGAGCGGTTCGCCGCGGCGCTGGCGGTAGACGCGGGCATCGAACGCGATCGGCTCGACGTCGCCGGCGCGCGCGCGCGACAGGAGCTCGGCCCGGCGCGCGGCCTCGAGCTTGTCGCCGGCCTGGTCGCGGAACGCCAGCGCGGGCGGGGTGAACCCGCTCGCGATCGTGATCGTGCCGTCGTCGGTACGCTGGATCGGTAGCTTCATGGCGTCTTCCCGGGGTTGGGGCCGCTCGACGGCGGCGGCGGTTCGGGCGCGGTGAGACCGTTCCCGGTCGGCTTGCGGAGCTGGAACTCCTCGCGGATCTGGTCTTCGTCGAACGCGAGGTTCTTCCCGAACATCGCGGCGAGCAGTTGGAGGATCTCGGCCCGGGTCTTGAGGCTGAGCTCGCGGAGGATCTGGAACCGGAACACCGGCGCCGCCGCGCCGCCGTAGCCGTTCCACGCGACGAACGGCGCGCACACGTCGCGGTTGATCACGTCCTCGAGATCCATCGCGTCGCTCATGGTCAAGACGAACGATCGGTTCTCGTGCGTCGTCGCCTGGGCGTAGCTGCCGGTCGTGCCGGTGTCCATCGTGAGCGTGCCGCCGGCGTAGGCCTTCGACATCTGGGCCTCGCACTTGTCCCAGATCGACGGGTATACCGACGACGCGTCGCCGCTGCGAACCGAGTCCTTGATCACGACGTCGGTCGTATCCTCGAGCACGGCGTAGCCGTCGGATCCGATGTTGCGGACCACGGCCTCGAGCGCGCGCCGGGTCTCGAGGCTGGCGTTCGGCTCGTAGAACCCGATCGCGGTGGGCATGCCGAACATCTCGGCGAACGTGAGCCAGTCGCGGAGGGACCAGCTCTTGAAGAGCGCCCACATGGCGCAGGTTCGCATCCGGCCCGACGCCCACGGGTTCCGGTGCGTCTGGGCGGCGACGGCCCAGGCGCCGGGCTCGAGCGGTTCCGGCGCCCACGTGTCGCCGTTCAAGAGCCCGATCGTCGCGATCCGGTCGGCGTCGAGCGCGCAGAGCCGGCGGGTCGCGACGTTCTGCCAGCGCACCGGCGCCCACGGGTCGCCGGCCTCGACGCGCCCCCATGCGAAGTTGGCGGCCGCGACCCCGTCGCCGACGGCGCCCATTAGATGCTTGAGCACCGATCGGAAGCTCGGCGAGCCGGGCGCCGCCGGCCGTCGGAGCATGCGATCGAGGTCGGCGGCCGCGCGCGCGCTGCCGGGTCGGTCGTCGCCGGGCTTGAGGATCCACGTCTTCCCGACGACGGCGAGGCGCCGGCCCTCGTCGCACGACCAGAGGTGGCCGTCGCGCTCGCGGTAATCCTCGAACGCGTCGAACTGCGCGGCGGGCCGGCCCTGCTCGGCGGCGCGGTAGCCCGAGAGCAGGCGCGGGAGCGTCATGCCGTGGGCCGGGTGCGAGCTCGTCGTGTCGTCGTAGCTCGGCCGAACCGCCAGCTCGGCGGGTGGCGAGCTCGCGAGCGGGCGCGATTCGTAGCGGGCGGGTGGCGCCATGGTCAGTTGAGCCTACTCGATCGGAGCCGGTGGGGGTTGGCCTCGCGACGATCGCGCCCGATCGAGCGCTCGTCGCGGGTTGCCGGCTGGCGTGCCGGCGAGCTGGGCGCGGCGGCCGCCGAGCTCCGGCCGGCGCCGAGCTCGGTCGCGGCCTTGATCGGGTCGACGCCGCCGCGGCGTGGGCGCGTGGTGCGGCGCGGCCACAGACGGATCGTGACGTAGCTCGCCGCGTCGGCGGCGTGCGCGACGTCCTGGGCCCGCGACGGCGCGCCGTGAACGTGCTTCCACTCGCGGATCGCCTTGCAGGTGTAGGGCGCGCGCTTCGGGTCGGCGAAGAGCCGGCGGCCGGTCGCCCGGGCGTGCACAAGCGAGGTGAACGACCGCGCGCGCTCGACCACGTGCGGGTTGTCGGCGCGCTTCCGCTGCGGTGCCACGATCCGTCGGAAGCCGTTGCTCTTGAAGACGTGGAACGACCCGCGGCCGCGCCACTGCGGGGGCTCGGTGTCGAGCGATCGGCGCCGGCTGTGCTGGTACTGGCCGCTCGCGTCGACGACGAGCAGGGTCTCCCGCGGCTTGTAACCGCGTTCGATCAGGGCGTCGCTCAGGGCGTCTTCGTCGCCTCCCTTGAGCGCGATCTCGTCGACGATCCACGCGCGCACGCGGCCCGGGTCGCGCTCGCCTTGCTCGCCGACGAACACGCGATAGACCACGCCGACGATGTAGGGGAACCGCTGGACGTCGACGCCGACCACTTGGCGGATCCCTGCCCCCTCGCCGACCCGCTCGAGAAACTCGGCGGTGATGTCGCCGGTCGGCGGCGGCGGGCGTTCGTTGTCGAGGCGCGACCAGTTGTAAGCCACCGCGTCTTCGGGCGCGAGGAACCGGCCGAAGATCTCGATCTCGGCGCTGCGCTCGTCCATGTCGCCGGTGAGCGAGAGCAGGGCGTGGCGGTTGATGTGCGGGTTCTGTAGCGCGTCGAACTCGACGTAGAGGGCCGCGCGCTCGCCGCGGCTGGCCTCGGCGGCGAAGTCCGCGACCCATTGCTGATCGCCGCGCTTCGTCGGAGGGTTCGCGCAGACGATCGTCAGGCCGGAGCGGTCGACGGTGTTACCGCGCGCGACGTGGAACGCGCGTTCCTGCATGCGCTGGCCCTCATTGAGCACGATCAGATCCGCGCGGCCTTCCTTGAGGGCCTCGGGGTTGAACGCTTGCTTGAGGTTGATCGCGGTGCCGTTGACCAGCTGCCACCGCTCGGCGCTCGCGTGATCGAGCCAGTGATCGGCGAGCGCGCCGGTCGCGTACGCGCGGAGCTCCTTCCAATCGCTCTCGTCGGGACCGACCAGGTAGACGATCGCGTCCGGGAAGTGAACGGCATAGGCGACGGCGAGCGCCACCGCGATCCACGTCTTCCCCGCGCGGCGGCCGCCGGCGAAGAGCGCCGAATAGACCTCGGACGGTTCCGCGTTGACGTCGGCGAGGTACTCGGCGACCTTGCCCGGGTCGAACGGCGGCGGCGCGTCGCGGCGATCGGCGTGCACGTCGAGCCACTCGCGGAACCACTCGACCGCGCGGCGCTGGCCCGGGTGCACGCGGATCACGGTGCGCGTGAGGGCGAGCCCGTCGGTGAACTGCCGCGCGCGCCGATCCCACTGGCCGCCGACCGACAGCAGGAGCTCGCCGGTGGTCTCGTCGAGGAAGTCGAGCCGGAGATCGACCAGGTTGTCGCCGGTGCCGGCGCGTTCGCGGCGCCGGAGCTCGAGCAGGTCGCGCCGGCTGCGCGCTCGGTCGTGGCGCGCCATCGGCTACCCCGCTCGCGGTGGGGCCGGGCGGCGCGCCCGGCGCGGCCGGGCGGCGCCCGGGTCGGCGGCCTCCGGCGGCGTCGGCTCGACCTTGGCGCCGCGGTTGGGCCGGTCGATCTGGTCGCGGTCGCGCCGGAGCTCGCGGAGCGCTTCCCAGATCTCGGCGTCCGATCGCAAGCTCTTGATCGTCGCCGCGCTCTGGCGGATCTCGCGGCGGCGCTCGGCGGGCTTGAGCGTCGGGTCCAGCATGATCTCGCGCATCGTGGTGGCGACGGCGCGACTCGCGTACTCGGTGAGCTCGAGCTGCCCCGTCGGCGGTTCGCCCAGGTCGACGAGCGCCTGCGGCGGCGGCGGCGGCGGCGGTTCCGGTTCCGGCGCGCGCGCCGCCGGCGGCGGCGGCGGCGGTAGCTCGATCGGGGCCGGGCGGCGACGGGCCATCGTCTCTAGAAGAGCATGAACGCCAGCGCGGCGGCGGCGCCGTCGCGGTCGAGCTGCTCGAGCGCCGGGCGGTTGTCGGGCTCGACCGCGCTCTCGAGGAACACGATCAGGCCCTCGAGCTGGGCGGGCGTGAGCAGGCCGGCGAGGTAGCTCGCGCGGTTCATGCGCTCGACCCGGGCGTGCACCCGCTCGAGCGCGGCGGCGGCGGTGGCGGCGGCGGTCACGCGATCGCCCCATCGTCGCCGCGGCGGCGCCGGCCCTTACCTGGGCGCCGCTTCGCCGCCGGCTTGGACGGCGGCCGGGGCTCGAGCGCGGCCGCGCCGAAGAGCGCCGGCTGGCCAGCGGCGAACGCGCCGCGGCCGGCCTGGGCGTCGAACTCGGCGAGCCGGCGCGCGGTGATCTGGGCGTACTCGGGCCCGAGCTCGAGCAGGTCGCACGTGCGGCCCTCGAGTAGCGCGCCGACGGCGGTCGAGCCGGCGCCGGCGAACGGGTCGAGGATGTGGCCGCCCGGTAGCACCATGCGCGCGATCTGGCGCATGAGCGCGACGGGCTTCTCGGTCAGGTGTTCGCGGCCCTCGCCGACGGGTGGCAGGTTCCACCAGCCGGCCGGCGCATCCTCGCGGACGTCGAGCTCGCCGTATGGCGCGTCTTCGGGTTCCCAGGCGCCGGGGAGCGCGGGCACCGGCCGATCCATCGGGAGGGCCCCCTTGCTGGCCCACGGGAAGAACTCGGCCTCCTGGGCGAGCCGGCCGAGCTGGCGGCGCGCGATCGTCTTCCGCCAGACCGCGATCCCGCGGAGCGTCCACCCGGCGGACTGGATCGCGGTGGTGACGGCGGGGAGCATGCGCCAGTCGATGAACGTCCCGAACACGGCGCCGGGCTTGGCGATGCGCCATGCCTGGGCGAGCCAGGTTTGAACCCAGAGCATGAACCCGAGCTGGTCGCGGGTGTCGCCGTAGAAGTCGGGATACGTCGCCTCGCTGTCGCTAGTCTGGTACTTGGCGCTCGTCGGCAGGTTGCGGTCGCCGCGGAACTGCCCACCGCTCGAGTAGGGGACGTCGGTCAGGATGCCGTCGTAGGTCTCGGCGGGGAGCTCGGCGAGCCGTAGCAGCACGTCGCCGCACGCGACGGCCCAGCCGCGGCCGGTGGCGGCGTCGAACGCGTGAGAGAGCCCTGGCAGGGTGCGATCGGTCATAGGGTGCGCGTTTCCCCGTGCGCGATCATGCGCGCGGCGGTGAGGCCGGACAGGTCGGCGCGCACCGTGAGGGCGAGCCGCTGGCCGGGGACCAGGTCGATCGGGGCGGGGAGCTCGAGCCGCGCGGCGACGTGCGTCGTCCCGAGGAACTCGACGCGCCACCCGTAGGCGATCAGGTCGGCGTGGTTGCAGAGCTCGCCGCCGCCGAGCAGGTCGACGAGCTCGCCGTCGGCGGTGGTGACGGTGAGCCGGAGCCCGGCGCCGGTGGCGAGCGCGGCGAGCCCACCGAGGCCCGCTTCGACGATCGCGCCGTCGACGAGCACGAGCCCGAGCGCGGTCACGGTCGAGAGCTTGGCGGCCGCGGCGTCGAACCGGAACACGGCCGGCGTCGTCGAGCCGTCGACGTTGATCGAGCTCGAGCCCGTGCCGTCGAGCTTGAGCGCGGCGGCGATCACGGCGTCGGGGGTGACGCCGGGCGCGGGCTTGTGCAACGGCGTCAGGAGCGGAACCCCGTCGCTCGCGCGCTGCGTAGCCTCGAGCCGGGCGCCGTTGATCAGGGGGAGGTTGGTCGCGGTCATGGGCCTAGCCTACCTTCCGGCGGCGCCGCGCGGGCGACTTGCTGGCGGCCGCCTTGCGGCGGGTGCTGGTCTCCGACGTCGGCCGGCGCGCCGGGTCGCCCACGTGGAGCCGGACGTAGATCGCGTCGGGGCTCGGGTTCGTCGCCTCGAGCACGGCGGCGGGCCCGGTCTTGTGATCGATCCACCACGACACGAGGAACCGATCCAGGCGGACCGTTAGCAGCCCGGACAGGCCGGCGTCGGGCGCGCGATCGAGCCGCTCGGCGTACAGGTTGACGGGGGCGTGGTGACGGTTGGCGCCGTCGCCGTCGCGCTGGGTCACGCGGCAGAGCACGGGGGGCGCGCCATCCTCGAGCGCCACCCGGATCCGCGTGCCGCGGAACGCGAGCGCGTGGGCGATGCGCGCGCGCTCGAGCGCGGCCTCCCGGTCGAGCGAGGCGAAGTCGCTGGCGGCGACGAACCGCGAGACGTCGGCGATCGCCTGGGCCTCGATGCTGGAGTGGTGAAGGCCTCGCCGGCATGCCTCGCGGTAGAGAGCGAACGCCAGCTCGGCGTCGACGGTGGCGCCGCTGTAGGCCTGTCGGCCGGGGTCGTTCTCGTCGCCGACGATCTGGCGTCGGAATCCGTCGGCGACGGTCTCGAGCGCGGCCGCCAGCTCGGCGCGCATGTCGGCGGCGTCGCACGCCATCATGGCAGGTGGCGGTGGCGGTAGCGCGGGTCGGTCGGGGTGTGCCATCGGTGGAGCCTCACAGGAGGATGGGTTGCAGGTTGGCGAGCCGGGCGGCCGCGGTGGCGGCGACGGCGGGATCGAGCTCGGCGCCGACGTAGCGGCGACCGGCGGCGGCGGCGGCGACCAGGAACCCGCCGCGGCCGGCGCACGGGTCGCACACGAGCCAGCCGGGGTTGGAGTAGTCGCGGACCAGCGCGGCCTCGAGGTCGGCGGGCTTGCCGCGGCCGCCGCCGCCGCTGCGCCCGCGGTCGACGACGTAGGCGCCGTCTAGCGCGCGCCAGATCCGGGTCGGCGCGTCGGCCGGGCGCGGCGTGACGTCGGCGATCGTGCCGTCGGCGCGCTTCCGTCGCTTGCCGGTGCCGTCGATCCTGGTCTGGCGCGCATCGCGCGCGACGGCGCCCGGGTCGAGGTAGCCCGGCCGGCGCGCGACCACGGCCCAGACGGCCCAGCTCGCCGGGCCGTCGCCCATCTGCCGGACCGTCATGTTGCGGATGACGCACGGGATCGGGTGGAACGTCAGGAACCCCGCGCGCTGCAGCCGCGCTTCGTACACCGGCCACAGCACGTGATCGGTCAACGCGACGAACCACGCGCGCACGCGCGGGGCCCATGCGTCGACGAAGTCGGCGACGTCGAACGCGTCCCAGGCCTCGAACGCGATCCCCCGGGTCTCGGTCTCGGGGTTGCCGAGCTCGAGCCCGGCGGTCGTCCGCGCGCCGGCGTGCGTTCGCGCCGAGAACGGCGGATCGGTCAGGAGCGTGTCGACCTGGTCGACGTCGGCGAGCACGACGCGCCAGTCGCCCACGCGGAGATGGTCGGCCATGGTCAGTTGTCCGCGGGCGCGGCCTCCGCGCGCTCGAGCTCGTCGATCGCCCGGCCGAGTCGCTCGGCGCGACAGGCCGGACACGCGACCACGCCGCGGCACTTGCGATCCGCGATCTGGTCGGCGGTCTCGACCAGCGCGGACCAGCCGCCGCGATCGAGCTTGCGCGCGGCGACGGCGAGCGCGGCGATCCCCTCGTCGGCGAGGTGGTCGTCGATCGCGGCGGCGAGCTCGAGCACGTGGGCGGCGCGGCGCACGGCGGCCGAGCCGCCGCGGCGGCGGGTGCGCACGGCGTCGACCATCGGCGAATCGGCGAGGGCGACGAGCTCGCCGATCGACTCGGCGACGGCGCCGGCGGCGAGCTTGCCGGTCCCGATGCTGGACGCGAGGAACACGAGGAACGCGTTGGCCAGGTCGACGGCCTCGACGCCGGCGCGCGCTGAGCGCGCGACCAGGTCGCGCATGAGGTCGTGGGCCCGCATGTAGGTCTCGCGGGTCGCGGGGGTGTGCTCGGCGCTTCCGTTTGGCAGGGTGCGGAGCATGGTCAGTGCCCCCCGAAGTCCGAGTACTCGTCGATCTCGGCGGGCATCGCCGGCCGGGTCTTGAGCACCTCGCCGGTGTCGCTCGCGACCTGGACGACGTCGCCGCTCGACACGTGGAAGAACTCCTCCACGACGACGCTGTCGGTCCGCTTGCCGGTGCGGGCGTGGCGAGCGTGCACGGTCATCGCCTCGCGGAGCTCCTTGAGCCGCTTCGTCCAGGCCTTGTTCTGGCGCTTCTTCTCATCCTCGATCTTCTCGTACTCGTGCAAGAGCTCGGCGAGCTGCATCGCCTCGGCGGTGCGCCCCTCGGCGCTCAGGGTGCGCTCGAGATCGTCGGTGAACTCGCGGACCTTGCGGATCCCCTCGTCGGGGTTGTCGCGGGTGGATCGGGTGCGGGGACGGGCCATGATCAGGAACTCCGGTGTCGGGGGTGAGGTGAGCGGCCGCCAGCACGGCGGCGAGCTCGGAACGGTACCGCGGGCCGGCGGCGCCGCGCACGTGCGCGCGAGCGCGACGGTCGCGGCGACCAGGGCGACGAGCGCGATCGCCGCGACCAGCCGCAACGCGGCGAGCGCGCCGCGGCGGTTGCGGATCTCGAGCCCTGGATCGGCGAGCGTGCACCGGCCGCATCGGGCGCGGCCGGGCGCGAGCAGAAGGCCACAGTCACAGGCGCGGGGGTCGATCATCGTCGGAAGCTCTCGGCGTCGGGGCACGTCGCATAGTGGGATTGGCGGCCGCGGCGGATGCGGCCCTCGCCGTCGACGATCGCCAGGAGCGGCGGATCGCACGGGTGCGGCTTTCCGGCGAGCGTGGCCCAGACGATCGGGCGGCCGCACCCGGCGCCGGTGCACGTCGACGTCGGCGCCGCCGACCAGCCGTCGATCGCCGCGGCGATGTTGCGCATGCGCGCGGCGACGGCGTCGAGCTCGCCGCGCGAGCGCGCGCGATCGAGATCGTCGGCGAGCTGGCGGAACCTGTCGGCCATCGTCACGGCCGGGCCTCGCGGTGGCGGGTGATGCGGTAGCGCTGCGGGGTCTTCGTCGCGCGACCGATCGGCGTCGCGCCGACGGTCCGCTTGCACTTCGGGCAGACCACGCGGCGCCGGCGGTCGACCTCGAGCACGACCAGGGCGCCGCCGGCGCACCATGCCGGGTCGGGTCGGGTCGGCGGTGCCGCCGCGTCGATCTGGGCGGTGAGCCAGGCGGTCGGGTTCGTGCCGTTGGCCTTGCACCACGCCGCCAGCCGATCGTAGGTGCGGCCGGCGATCGACACGGATCCGCGCTCGGCGCGCTGGCGGGCGCGGAACTCGTCGGAGCGGCCGCTGTCCCGGGTCACAGGAGCGCCCCCCGTTGGCCGCCGGCGCGGAGCGGGTCGGCGTCGGCGTACGCGCGCGGGTCGACCGGCGCCGACGTCGGGGTGTGCACCGGCGGCGGCGTCCAGTTGACGATCATGGTCTCGGGCCGGAGCCAGTAGACCGGGCCGCGCTCGACGTCGCCGGCGAACCCCTCGACGAGCTCGCGCACGAACGCGGAGTCCGTCGCCTTGGCGTCGAGCCCGTGCGGCCAGCTCGGCCAAGCGACCTCGACGCGTCGACCGTCGACCAGCTCGAGCACGGTCGCGGCGCGGGCGTTGCCGGCGCGCGCGAGCTCGACCAGCGGCGCCGGCCTCACGGCGCGCCCCACCGCGGCCGCTCGAGCGGCGCGAGTCCCATCGCGGCGCGGACGCCGGCGTGGTAGGTAAGCGCCCACCGGCCCAGGCCGATCGCGTCGAGGGCGTGCACGAGCGTCGACGGCCGGCGGGCCCAGGTCTTGAGCCGCGCCAGCGCGAACTCGCGGACGGTGAGCTCGTCGAGCGGCGCCGCGCCGACGCGGTGATCGCGAGTCGCGCTGTCGCCGATCGCGGCGTACAACGCGGCGTCCTCGGCCTTGCGGTTCGCCGCGCGCGCGCGGGTGCGGCGGCGGTTCGCTTCGTCTTCGTCGGGGGCGCCGGCGGCCGCCGCGGCCGGGCGGTGGCGGTGGCCGAAGTAGCCCTGCAGGTAGGCGCGCCGCCATCCGTCGCGGTCGTGGCCGCCGGGGAGCTCGAGCACGGGCGGGAGCCCGATCTGCTGGGCGTAGGCGCCGACGAGCCCGGAGCCGACGCCGAGCGCGATCAGGGCGTCGGCTCCCTTGCCGGCGGGGTTCGCCTCGGCGACGAACGCGACCAGCTGGCCGTCCTGGTCGGCGCAGGTCTTGAGCCAGAGCAGCCACGACCAGGCCTTGCCGGCGCGGGCGGCGCGGTCCTGGGCCGACCAGCTGCCGGCCGCGCGCTTCGGGCGCGGCGCCGGTTCGGTGCGGCAGGTGTCGACCTCGACGAGCGCGCCGTCGCGATCCAGGAGCGCGCCGCCGAGCGCGGCGAACCCCGGATCGAGGGCGAGCAGGAGCGGACGGCGCGCGGCGCCGCCGGGTTTGGCAGGGTGCATCGTTCGACCCTACACCGGCCCGGTGGCGTCGGGGTGTGGCGTTTTGTCGCTGGCAGCAGATCCCGGCCATAGGCCCAGGCGCCGGAGCCGGACCGCGGCGGCGTGGGCCGCCGTCCGCGATCGGCCGGTGGCCGCCGCCAGCTGGTCGATCGTGGGCGTGTCGCCGGTGGCGGCCGCCGCGGCGGCGAGCACGACGGCCGCGGCGCGGTAGCGCTCGAGCGCGGGCGTGATGCCGCGCGGCCACCGCTCGGCCTGGGCGGTGCGGGCGGCGAACCGCCGGGCGGCGGTCGCCAGCTCGGCCGAGACCTCGCCGCGCTCGAGCGCGGCCCGGGCGTCGTCGCTCGAGCTCGCGGCGAGCACGGCGGCGGCGAGCTCCTGGGCGGCGGTCATCGGCGACCCCGGGCCGACCGCGCCAGATCGATCACGGCGCCGCCGACGATCGCGACGCCGAGCGCCAGCGCGAACGCGCGCGGCCAGCGGCGCCGGATGCGCTCGACTGTCTCGAGCGTGCGCTCGGCGTCGGCGAGCAGTCGATCCGCCGCTTCGTCGATGGTCTCGCCGCGGGTCATCGCGCGGCCTCGAGCGCGGCCAGCAAGTCGCCGGCGGCGGTGATCGCGACCCTGGTATCGGCGATCGCTCGGTCGAGCCGGGCGACCTCGAGTCGCGCCGCCAGCTCGGCGCGGATCCACGCGAACCGCGGCGGCCGCGGCCAGCTGGCGATGGTCGGCCGACCGGCCGGCGGCGCGGCGCACGCGGCCCGGGTGGCGGCCTGCTCGAGCGCGGCCGCGGCGACCAGCTCGCGCGGCGGGGCCATGCCCGCGATCATCCGACGCCACCGCTCGAGCGCGGCGGCGTAGCCGGTCGCGCGGATGGCGGCGGCGCCGGCCTCGAGCTGGGCGAGCGTTGGGGCGGTCACGAGTCGATCCCCAGCTGGCGCCGCTCCCACTGACCACCGCCGTCGTCGGGGGCGTCGGGCTCGACGTCGTCGCAGTCGCACGTCCGGGTGTGCTCGCCGGGCGCGCCCGGGTGCGGGGCGAACGGCGCGCCGCACTCGCACGCTTCCGGGCCGACGCGGTCGTCGCCGATCGCGAAGTCGCCGGACGGCATCACCGGCTGCGACTCAGCCGCCTCGTCCGGGTCGTCCACGACGACGGTCAGCGTCACGACGAGCCGCACGCCGCAGCCGAGCGCGGTGGTCGGCTCGCGCGAGGTCGTGAGCGTCACGTCGGCGGTCGGCACGTAGTCGCCGAGGTGCTCCCGGGCGAGGCTGA
>ERZ869929.107-NODE-107-length-44549-cov-8.319908_pt1 | contig 44549 bp, 51 predicted proteins | sample MGYA00579312_ERZ869929 | MGnify/ENA primary metagenome ERZ869929 (study PRJEB32216, sample SAMN09231818) | wastewater metagenome | place: USA: Maryland | collected 2016-08-09 | study: EMG produced TPA metagenomics assembly of the PRJNA472060 data set (Reclaimed... | reverse complement strand
CGGCTATGCTTTCGCCACAGAGTAAAGTCCTGTACAAAGCATCGGACTTCATTGACTATATGAAACAGCGCAAGAAAAAAGGCGAGGTCTAAATGGCAGGTCTTACATTTCTTCGCGTAGTGTCTAACGCTGAGCTTGAGAAGCAAGAACAAGAAGCGACGCAAAAGGCATTGCAAGAGCGGCAGAACCAACCGATGGTGTTGGGTCTGTCTCAGCATATTCGTATGTGCTGGGATGCAGCGAAGATTGCTAAGAAGCCTATTGAGGACAAGATGCTCATGGCCTTGCGTCAGCGCAACGGTGAGTATGAGCCTGAAAAACTAAATCAGATTCGTCAACAAGGCGGCTCTGAGATTTACATGATGATTACTGAAGTCAAGTGCCGCGCAGCGGAATCTTGGCTCCGTGACATCTTGCTTGATAGTGGTACTCCCCCGTGGGATATTGTGCCTACTCCGATTCCTGATTTGTCTCCGCTGCAACGCCAAGAGATTCAGGACATCTTTGCAAGCGAAGTGCTGACCATGCTGCAAGAAACGCAGCAAGCTCCGACTAAAGAGGAGATGCAGCAACTCAAAGAGATGGTCTCTCAAGACTATCGCTTCAAGATTTTGCAAGACGCACAGAACCGTGCGGACAAGATGAAGTTGAAGATTGAAGACCAGTTCGCTCAAGGCGGCTGGGCGGATTCGTTCAACGACTTCATCACTGACCTCGTTACTTTCCCTGCTGCTTTCATCAAAGGCCCAGTGGTACGCCGTCAGCGTGCGCTAGGCTGGAAGACTGTAATGGGTAAGACTGTGGTTGAGCCGATTGAACGTCTGGCTCCCGAGTTTGAACGTGTTGACCCGTTCCGTATTTATCCCGAGCCGGGTATTACCCGTATCGAGGAAGGCTACATCTTCGAGCACCACCCTCTGTCTCGTACTGACCTGTCTGACCTGATTGGTGTGCCGGGCTACGACGAGGATGCTATCCGCACTATCCTGAACGAAGGCTCTGGCCCGTCATGGATTAACGAAGATGTGGAACTCATCAAGAACGAGGAGGAGCGCAAGTACTACTCCTACATGCGTCCGACTGATGTGTTCGATGCTCTTGAGTTCTGGGGCAAAGTTTCCGGTAAGATGCTCCGTGAGTGGGGTCTTACCGAGGAAGAAGTTCCTGATGAAGCCCAAGAATATGATGCCAACGTCTGGATGATTGGTAACTACGTCATCAAGGCGGTGTTGAACTATGACCCACTGGGTCAGAAGCCTTATTGCAAGACTTCGTTCATCAAGTGCCCCGGTGCGTTCTGGGGTAAGGGCATCCCCGAGATTATCGAAGACATCCAGAATGTTTGTAACGCAGCCGCTCGTGCGCTCGTGAACAACATGGGTATCGCATCTGGCCCTCAGGTTGAAGTCAACCTTGAGCGAATTCCTCCGAACGAGGATATTACCCAGATGTCACCTTGGAAGATTTGGCAGGTGACCAACGATCCTGTGGGTTCGAGTGCGCCTGCTGTTCGCTTCACACAGCCTGAAGATAACGCCAGCACGCTGGTGGCTGTGTATGACAAGTTTGCTCGGTTGGCTGATGACCACTCTGGTATTCCAGCCTACCTGTATGGTGACCTGAATGTGCAAGGCGCAGGCCGCACTTCGTCAGGCCTGTCGATGCTCATGGGCGCAGCGGGTAAAGGTATCCGCCAAGTCGTGGGGCACATCGACCAAGATGTTACTAAGCCGATTGTCCAACGTCAGTTCGTGTACAACATGCGCTACGATGAGGACGAGGCTATCAAAGGCGACGTACAAGTTATTGCTCGCGGAGCAGTTAACTTGGCTGTCAAAGAGACTGTCAACGTTCGCCGTATCGAATTCCTTAATGCAACCGCCAATCCGATTGACATCGAGATTCTTGGTAAGGATGGTCGCGCCGCGATTCTTCGTGAAGTGGCTAAAGGTTTGCAGATGCCTGTGGATGAAGTTATTCCATCTCGGGAGAAGCTGGCGATGAGTAGCGCAGGTGCACAAGCACAGGCGTTGTCAGCGCAACAAGCGTCTGGTGTACCACTACAACCAGACGGCTCTCCCAAAGGTGGCATGGATGGAAACACGGTATCACCTCGCGCTGGAGGTCAAGGATGATTCGTCCTGATGAAAAAACTGTAAAGGCTTTTGCTCTTGCGGTGCGGCAATTTCCAGAGGTTCTGGAATATCTTGCTACATGGCGGCTGCACGAGTTGGAACAGTTACCCAACGCAATAAACAACGCGGCATTGATGCAGGGGCGATGCCAAGTTTTGGGCGAGTTGTACAAACTCGCCAAAGAGTCCCCTGAACTAGCGGCAAAGTCCTAACTGATATGACTCGCCGTCTAATCACGCATACCGATAGGAGCGTTTAATCATGGCACTTCCAGAGCAAATTCGTAAACAGACCGAGGCAGTTCAAGAACTGTATAAACAACTTAATGGTGATGGAACCAATGGCGACGGGGCGACCCCTCCAGCCGATGGTGGAACTCCGCCCACTGAGCCTGTGAATACCAGTACTCCGACCGCCGACGAGAACGCTGCAACGGATAACGCTGCTCAGCCACCTAGCGACGAGCACGCAAATAGTGGCGGAAAAGACGCCGAAGAAACTTTGACTCAGAAGTACCGCACCCTCCAAGGCATGTACAACGCCGAGGTTCCACGTCTGCATAGCCAGAACAAAGAACTCTCCGGTCGTTTGCAACAAATGGAGCAGTTGCTGGCAACCATTTCTGCGCAACAGTCCACAGGTCGTCCTATGGCTGGTGGTCAATCACAAATTGAGCCGCTGGTTACAGACAAAGACCAAGAGGAATATGGTGAATCACTGGATGTTATGCGTCGCGTAACCCGTGAAGAACTGATTCCTGTGGCACAAAAAATTGCGCAAATTGACAGGTTGCTCCAACAGTTGCAGGTTAACGTTGTGCCACAGGTTAAGAACCTTGCACAGCGTCAGGCTATGACTGCTGAACAGCAATTTTGGGCGGATTTGACCACGGTGGTTCCCAATTGGAGAGACATCAACGAGGACGATGACTTTAAGACATGGTTACTCGAAGTTGACCCTCTGACTGGTATCAGCCGTCAAACCATCCTTGAGGATGCCCAAGGCAACCTCGATGTGCGGAGAGTAGGTAACTTCTTCAAGTCTTGGCTTGAGATAACTGGACAAGCCAATGTTGCTCAAAACACTCGCCGGAATGTGTCTGCTTCCGAGTTGGAACGCCAAGTTGCCCCCGGTAAGGGTCGCAGCGCAGGTGCACCAACTGGCAATGCTGCCAAGACGTATTCGCCTGACGACATCAGAACTTTCTTCGATGCTGTCCGTCAAGGTAAATACAAAGGCCGTGAAGCAGAGCGTGACCGCATTGAACGTGACATCTTCGCTGCACAGCGAGATGGTCGCATAACTGTTAACGCTTGATTAGAGGAGTTTTATCATGGGATTTCCCGTTTCCGCAGGCCGTCCGAACTATTCGGGCAACTTCATTCCCGAAATTTGGTCGGGCAAACTGATTGAGAATTTCTACGATGCCACCGTGCTCGCAGCAATCTCTAATACCAACTACGAAGGTGAGATTCGTCGTATGGGTGACACGGTTAACATCCGTACCACCCCTGAAATCACCATCAAAACCTATGTCAAAGGCCAGACGCTAAGCGTTGAAAGCCCTGACAAGCCTAAGCTCCAACTCAACATCGACAAGGGCGAGTACTTCGCCTGTATCGAAGATGATGTGGACAAGGTTCAGTCTGACATCAACCTCATGGACACTTGGTCTAAAGACGCTTCTGAGCGTATGAAGATTAAGATTGACCAGCGCGTGTTGACCGACATTCTGCCCGGCATTTCTTCTCTGAATAAGGGTGCAAACGCAGGCCGTATCTCTGCCAACATCAATCTTGGTACTACTGGTACTCCAGTTGCTGTTTCCAAGACTAACGTGCTCGAGTACATCGTTGACATCGGTACTGTTCTTGACGAAGCAAATGCTCCTGAGAGCGACCGCTTCATCGTCATTCCTGCCAAGATGGCTGGTTTGATTAAGAAGTCTGACCTCAAGGACGCTTCTTTGACTGGTGACAGCGTGTCTGTTATCCGTAATGGTCGTCTCGGTATGATTGACCGATTCACCGTTTACATGAGCCACAACCTCAACAATGCAAGCGGTAAGTTCAGCATCATCGCTGGTCATAAGATGGGCTTTACTTTTGCCTCTCAAATGACTGAGATGGAGTCTATCCGCGCTGAGTCTACTTTCGGCAACATCATCCGTGGCCTGCAAGTTTATGGCTACCAAGTGGTGAAACCTGAAGCTCTGGCTCAAGGTGTTGTTACTCTGTCGTAATCAGTCGGGGGGCTTCGGCCCCTCCTCGTAACTTTTTAGGAGATTTGAAATGGCAACTTATACTGACTCTCTGGGCTTTAACAAAGGCTCGGCTGCTTATCCTGCGGATTCTTTGAACAAGACTGTCCGCGTGGAGATTGTTCTTGACTTCCCGAAAATCATTGCGGCACGTGCTGCTGCTGGTGCTACTGCATTGGCTGCTTCTGATGTGTTGGAAGTGATTCCTGTACCTGCTGGCACTATCGTGTCTAACGTGGGTATGGTGGTTACTACCGCCGCTGGTGTTACCAGTACCTTGTCTATCGGTGACGGCTCTGCCGCTGCTGGTTACTTGGCTGCAACTTCAGTGAACGCAACTGGTACTTCTGGTGGTGTTCCTGTGTTGTCGTCTGGTGCATTTGCTCCCACTTTGAGTGGTGGTAAGGTGTACGCTGCTGATGACACTATCGACGTGACGATTGGTACTGCTGTACCAGCCGCTGCTGTTGTGCGTGTCTTCGCAATGTTGACAGACATCAACTAAATGTAGGTCAGGATAGGGGCTTCGGCCCCTTCCTTTTAAGGAGGCGGCATGTCGCAAATTGACCCATATGGCATAAGAGTAGCGCAGTTATCTGCGGATGGTATGGCCTTTGTTGGCAATAACCTGATTCGTAAAGTCATGGTCATGCACAGTGGCGGTTCCGATGCTGTTGTCAAGTTTTATGATTTGGCTGCTGCACCTTCTGGTGGTGAGTCTTTCTATTCAATCAATGCGTATGGCAAGGGTGTTACGCAGATTGATATGCCAGACCCGGGAGTGGAATTTTATCTCGGTATGTACATTGACTTGCCGACTGATTGCGTAGTTACTGTTTGGTATGAGGCAATCTGATGGCAACGAAAAAAGACCCACGACTAGAGCGTGCCGGAGTATCAGGCTTTAATCAGCCTAAACGTACTCCAAGTCACCCGACTAAAAGCCACGTTGTTGTGGCAAAGTCTGGTACTGAAGTAAAGACGATTCGCTTTGGACAGCAGGGTGTATCCGGCTCTCCAAAGAAACAAGGTGAATCTGAGTCCTACAAGAACCGACGTGAGTCTTTCAAAGCACGTCATGCGAAGAACATTGCCAAGGGCAAGTTGTCTGCGGCATACTGGGCTGACAAGGTGAAATGGTGAAACAAGTTTGGGACAAACCAAGACCAAAGGGGTTGGGCAAATCCAAACCTTTGACGCCTGAGCAGAAAGCGAAGGCAAAAGCAGCGGCTAAGAAAGCTGGGCGCAAATACCCAAACTTGGTCGATAATATGAACGCGGCAAAAAGGAGAACTTGATGCGCTATTTACGTGATACTGGTGGTTTTATCTACGAATGGAATGAGATTCTTGCAGCTAACCCTGCTTGTGTGGAAGTGACTGAGGAAGAAGCCTTCCCTGAGAAGTTCATTCCGAAGAAGCAAAAGGGTCGTAAGTCCGGTCTGACTCTGGAGACTCCTGCCGAGGAGATTCCTGAGGAGCCTGCCTACGAGAACGCTGAACTCAACGCAGAAGCATCTAAGGGATTACCCGAATGATACTCAACGATGTAATCATTGAGGTGCGTCGCCTCATCCAAGATAACGCTGCACCGCAACGTTACAGCGATGCGACGTTGCTGGGCTTTGCCAATCAGGCTTTGAAGCGCATGGCTGTGTTGCGCCCTGACCTCTTTGCTTACATCGGTGAAATCCCCTGTACGGCGGGGCAGGTTCTGCAATCTCCGCCTACGGAGTCTCTCCGTATCATCGAGATTTTCCAAGTCAAGGATGGTGCTGGTGTAACTGAGGTTGACCGCACAACGCTTGACCAGACTTACCCCGGATGGATGAATGACCCGGCTGGCCCAACTGTTAACTGGATGCGCCATGTGCGCAACCCCAACAAGTTCTTCATCTATCCCAAAGCCCCCACAGGACAGGTTCTGATTGGGGAATATGCACAGACTCCCCCTACCTACACTGGTACGCAGACCGTGGCTTTGCTGCCTGATGCGTTCTTCCCTGTCGTCATTGACGGCACTGTGTTTTTGGCTGAGTCTGTCGATAATGAGCATGTCAACTCTAACCGTGCGCAGTTGTTCCAGCAGTCCTTTACACAGGCTCTGGGTGTGAGCGCACAGGCTCGTTCCTTGACCGATACCGAGGAGTCTGGCATCCCTGCTGAACAGGTGATTGCATCATGAGTACACGCACTTTCATGTCTCTTGTTACTCGCTTGGCTCCTAGTGTGCCGGGCTGTCCTCAGCCTATCATCGAACAACATGTTCGTGATGCTGCGATTGAGTCATGTGAGCGCACGTTAGCTTGGCGTTTTGAGCAGCCTGTTACTCCGTTGACCCCCGGTGTCTTTGAGTACCCATACAACAACCCGCTTCAGACTGAGGTTCACGCTTTCCTTACGGCGTCTGTCAACGGTAATGCGTTGGAGCCTGTCACACTGGAGCAGTTGTATGACCGACTTCCCAACTGGCCTGACCTAGACCCTGACCAACAGACTACGCCTAGGTATATCTGCCAGCTTGACCCTGACAACTTTGTTATTGCACCATCGCCTGATGCGTTGACTGCGTACGCACTCAAGATGATTGTGGTCTTGAAGCCGTTGCGCACTGCAACAGGCATGGATAAAGCGGTGTTTGATGACCTTGAGAATGTCATCATGCACGGTGCGTTGCAGCATTTGCTGGTCATGCCCAATAAGAATTGGAGCGACCGTGAACTGGCGACCTACCACGCGAAGCAGTATCTTTCTAAACTAACCGAGCGCAGAGCAAGGGCGAACTTGGGTGCGGCACGCGCCTCGATGTCCGTTCAGATGCGCCCCCTAGCGTGAGGACGATATGGCGACTGATGTAATTCGTTTAGTAAAAGGTGACGAAAGGCCAGTCATTGTTCTGACGTTGACCGATGATGTAACGGGTAGTGCAATTGATTTGTCACTTATATCTACTACGGTATCGGTTAAATTTCGTAAAGCCGCAACAACTACGGTGTTAAGTACTGTTTCTTGCAGCAAACTTAGCGGCGGTACTACTGGGCAGGTACAGTTTAGCTTTGTTGGTGGTGTACTTGATGTTGACCCCGGAATGTACGAAGGTGAAGTCGTTATTGACTTTGGCGGCGAAATACAAACTGTCTACGATGTTCTTCGCTTTACAGTGAGGGAGAACTTCTAATGCCGATTGTGCGCACCACGGCTGTTGCTACTACTGTCCTGACCGCTACGGTTTCGGCGGTGGCTTTGGCTGCGCACCCGACAACTTACTCTGCCTCGGTACAAGTACAGCCAACGCCAGTTATCGCTATGAGCGTACTGGTTGTACCGCAGAATATCCTTGAGAATCAGACTGTTACACTGTCTGACTTCCGCCAATTATCGGTAGGTAAAGCCATCATTGATGTGGCGACTGCTACCGACGATGTAGCTATCTCGTTCAACACATCGTTTGCAGACTCTGTGACGATGGAGGACACAATCAATCGGATGTTCTATGGCAACATAGACTTTGACCCGACTGACCCCGATGCTGACCCTGACCCAATCAATATTGCAGACTCAGATGCAAAGAGTGTAGGGAAAGTCCTTACAGAGACTGCCACAGCAACAGATAGCCCAGCAAAAACTCCCGGTAAAGTAGTAACTGACTCTGCTACTGCTACCGATGCGGTTAACACCAAACATGTTGGTAAAGCACTGACTGATTCTGCTGCTGCGACCGACGCAGTAACAGCGTTTAGTACAGATAAAGTTGTTGCTGATAGTGCGTCTGTGGTGGACGCGCCAGCTAAAGAACTTACCCGACCCGACGTTGCTGACTCCATAGCGGCAACGGATGATTCTTTCCGTGCGCCGGGATTGGGTAAGACCGAATCAATCACAAGTACGGATGTACTTAATGCCTTCAATATAGGTATAAACCCTAATGAGACACTGACTGCTTCTGATGCAGTCAATAAATTTGATGTCACTACGGTACTGACTGATTCGGTCTCAGTAACAGACTTCATTGCCAAGACTCCGGGCTACAACTTTGACTACGACATAGTTGACGCTGATGCTGACCCAGACCCAGTAACCATGACTGATGTCATGGCGAAAGACCTGACTCGTCCAGACATTACAGATACTGCCTCGGCTACGGATGCAGCAGCGTTTACAGTAGGTGAAGTACAGACTGACTCTGTATCTGCTACGGATGCAACAGCGTTCACAGTAGGTGAAGTACAGACTGATGCGGTTACAGCTTCTGATGCAGCGGCGTTTACAGTAGGTGAGGTGCAGACAGACTCCGTGGCTGCTACGGATGCCATCAACTCGTTTACAGTAGGGGATGTCCAGACTGATACGGTCACGACTTCCGATGCTATCAACTCGTTTGTAGTAGGAGATGTCCAGACTGATTCAATTACTGTTACGGATAGTCTTGTACTTAATCTCATACTTGGGCAAACATCACCTCTATATGACTTTGCCTTTGTGTCAGATGACAAGTTTACGTATTTCCCTGTCCCGGGTGTGCTTAACGCTCACCTGATTCATCAACCGCTCATAAACGGTGAGTTTGTACTGACAACAGACCCCAATGCTGGTATCGTATATACCATTCGCACGGAGTCAGTCAGCTACATGTTTGCTGGTTATGGCTTGAACGAAAACCAACTTAACTAAGGAGTAAACCATGCTTCAAGATACCATCAAAATGACTGGCGACCTGAAGATTGTTCTGACGGACGAAAACGGTCAAATCAAACACGAACAAGAGGTGAAGAACCTCGTCGTGACTGTGGGTAAAAACTTCATTGCTTCTAGCATGATAAAGACCACCACCAATAGCCCAGCGGCAATGACTCATATGGCTATCGGCTCTGGTACTACCGCCGCTGCAAACGGTGATACCACTCTTGGTACAGAACTCGGACGTGTTGCACTGACCTCTAACGTTGTGACTACCAACAACGTGGCGTATGTTGCGACTTTCCCCGCTGGTACTGGTACTGGTGCGATTACCGAAGCCGGTATTTTTAACGCTTCGTCTGCTGGTACGTTGCTTTGCCGTACTGTGTTCTCGGTCATCAACAAGGGTGCAGCCGATACGCTCGGTATTACTTGGACTGTGACTGTTAACTAAGGAGTGGGAAAATGCCCCTTAAAGTTGCCAATAATGCTTTTGGTACTCTAGCCGCTGGTATCAACAGTTCGGCTACGAGCATTACGCTCACTACGGGGCAGGGTGCTCGTTTCCCAACTCTTGGTGCGAGCGACTATTTTTACGCTACTCTGATTGACACGTCAAACAATCTCGAGATTGTTAGGGTTACTGCACGTTCAACCGATGTGCTGACTGTCGTACGTGCACAGGAATCAACAACTGCTCGTTCGTATAGCACGGGTGACCGTATTGAGATTCGCCTTACTGCACAGACCTTTATTGACGCCGCTGGTGTAACCGACGGAGACAAAGGCGATATTACTGTTAGTGCTTCTGGTGCAACTTGGACTATCGACAACGGGGCCGTAACTGCGGCTAAGATGGCCTCTGGTGCTGCGCTGTCTAATCTTGGGTACACTCCTGCGAATAAAGCAGGGGATACTTTTACTGGGACTATTCTTGCCCCAGAGGTTCGACTTGGTGGGGGCACTTATGCAAATAATCAAAAACTTCAGATTGCTGATGCCAATGGCGAAACAGGACTTTCGATTGCTTGCCAGTCTTCTAATGGGCGGCAGTACGAATGGATTTCTGGCGGTTCTGGCGGAGCATATAGTGGGGGGCGGTTTGGGCTTTACGACCGTACAGGAGGTAAGGGTCTAGTATCTATGGTTGCTACCACAGGTGGTACTGCTGGCGGCACAACTGGCCCCGGTATGGGTTTTGACCATGCTGGTATTTGGATTGACCGTGGTTGGTCAGACAATCCGTCTATTACTGTTACTTCAACTAACGGTGCGGGGAATACAGGCCAAGGCACACTCCGTATTCACGGAACAAATGCTACCTATGCAAGCTATCCTGCTGCATCAGGTTCTGATTTCTCTTGTAACCTCCAAGTTGACGGAACAATCACGTCTTCTGACCGTCGTAAGAAAACACAGATTCAGAACATTAGTAACGCTCTAAACACTATTAAGCAGTTACAAGGTGTCTCTTACTATCTTGTGAATTCTGATTTACAAATCCAAACTCATATGTCTGATGCGGGCGGGCGTAAATTTGGGTTTATTGCACAAGATATGCAAGCCGTAATACCGGAAGCTACTGTTGAACATCCTATGGAGCCAAAAGAAAATGGTTGGTGTGATGCTTTCGGTTTGGACTACGGTTCTATTACGGCGGTGTTACTTGAGGCAGTTAAAGAACAGCAGCAACAGATTGAAACCCTTAAAGCTGAGGTTGCAGCGTTGAAAGCTGGAGCATAACTATGGGACTAAAAGTAACGAACAACGCCTTTGGCACTCTGAACGCAGGTATCAACAGTTCTGCGACGACTATCGTACTGACCGCAGGTCAGGGTGCACGGTTCCCAACTCTGAGTGCTGGCGACTATTTCTACGCTACGCTGATTGACACATCGAACAATCTGGAGATTGTGAAAGTCACAGCACGAAGCACTGACACCATGACGGTTGTGCGTGGGCAGGACAACACGACAGCCCGTGCGTACAGCACCAACGACCGCTTTGAACTCCGCCCAACGGCTGCACTGTTCAACGAAAAAGCAAACGACAACGAGGTGGTTCATCTTGCTGGAACAGAAACTATCTCCGGCTCAAAAACGTTTTCTAGTGGGTTTACTGTTGAAAACGATGTAGTTCTCGGGCGTACATCCGCAGATAACTCGTTTGTTCTTTCGGCTGCTGCGCAGTCGGCTGGACGAGAAGGCGTTTTTCAATCTGCTGGCGGGGGTGCAATTAGCACAGCATGGCGTTTCCGTGGGCGAGTTCTTAAGCAAGACACTCCTGCATTTAGCGCAAGTTTTAATATCAGCAGCCCCACTTCATATACAGCAGGTGGTAGGTATCTAAACTTTACGACTGTTAATTTTAATATTGGTAACCACTACGATGGGACTAACAAGTTTACTGCTCCTGTAGCTGGGCGTTATTTGTTTATGGTAGACCGTGCAATGAATACTTACGGCAATGGACAAACAATCCGCCACCCGTCTATGAGTTTTAACAAAAATGGTAGTTCGCTGTATCAAATAAATACTGCGGTTTCGACTGGTACAGATTTGGCTGGTAGTGACTACGCGCACTTTAACCAAAGTATGACCGCCATTTTGGATTTAGCAGCTAACGACTATATACAAGTTAATTTTGTGTATGCAAACGATAGAGGCGTACTGTATGAATATGCTACTTCATACTTTCAAGGATACCTTCTCGGATAAAAGGAACAAACATGACAAATTACACAATCACACTCACCGAAGCTGAAAACAAAGCACTCTCCGCAGTTGCATTGTCCCAACAAGAATGGATTGACAACGCAGTTCATGAGCGTTGCCGTCTTGCTATCGAAGAAATCGTGGCCCTCACAGTGCAGAAATGCCTTGAGACAAATACACAGATTCCCGGTAGTAAGGATGCAATGGTAGACCTAGCTTTTGAAAAAGGTTGGGTTAAGACGGCTGCTGAACGTCAGGCAGAAGCAGAGGCGGCTGCTGCTGCGCTCGCTGCTGCACAATTAGGCCAAGACGAGACAAACACGAATGTCTGACAAACGTCAACCCCTCGTTATGTTTCCGAATGGCGCATTGATGCGCTGTGAAACTGTACCTGAGGGTTGCGTGTTGGTGATTGAACCTGAGTTGTTTGAGTCGGAGTTACCTCCAGTTATTGACCAGACACAGGCTATTAAGGAGGCTGAGAATGGCTGAGAAGTGGATACAGAAAGCAATTAAGAAGCCGGGCGCACTTCGTTCGGCTTTAGGCGTTAAGAAGGGTGAAACTATCCCTGCAAAAAAGTTGGCAGAGGCAGCGAAAAAACCCGGAAAGATGGGGCAACGCGCTCGCCTCGCTCAAACGCTAAAGAAGATGGGCAAGTAAGCAAGATGGCTACGGTCAAAGAACTAGACGCAAAACTGTCAGCCTTTGAGGTTGTCAGTGCAGAACGCCATAGTTCTGTCGTCAAACGCCTTGACCGCATGGAAATGATTTTGATTGGGTCTGCTGGTACTTTGATAGTTGGTATGGCAGGTGTCATTGTAACTATCGTCCTTAAAGGAGTTTGACCATGATGAACAAGAAACCCGGTGTTAAAAAAGCCCCCGCTAAGAAACCGATGGGCTATGCCAAAGGTGGTATGACCTTCAAACCATGTGCTGGTTGCCCAAACGCTGCAAAGTGTAAGGCAATGGGTAAGTGCATGAAAAAAGCCAAATAAGAATCTTGTGAAAGGGGCATCATGGAGCAGGTGGTTTTTAACTGGGCAGTTGCCATTGCTGGCTTTTGCGGCGGATGGATTCTGAAAATCATCTGGGACGCCATCCAAGAACTGAAGAAGGACTTGAGAACAATGGACACCAAGATGCACGAAGATTTCGTTCGCAGGGATGATTTCAAGGAAGCCATCAAAGGTGTCAAGGATGACATGGTGGAACTAAAACAAGACATGAAAGATGGCTTCACAAAACTTGAAGACATGATGGGTCTCATCTTCAAGAAGATTGACAACAAGGCAGACAAGTAGGAGGTTGTATGAGTGAGAAAGAAACTTACATTGAAACCGCCAAGGAAGTAGCGGGCAAGGCCATCGGTAAACATGGCCTTATTTACATCACCATCATTGTAGCGATGGGTGTTGGCGCATCTATTGTGTTGGAAGAAAACAAGATGGCGGCTGTGATGGGCTTGCTCGGTGCTTCTTTGACCGCACTTATTTCTATGCTTAATGGCGTAGCTGGTGCTACTCCAAAACAAGATAAGCCTGAGTTTGAAATTATGAAGCAGTTGATTGAACGCCTTGACCGTATGGCTGACCGCGACCCAATGAGTGTGCATGTGGATGGGGAAAAGGTTACTGTTAAGAAGGGCGATAACGAACTGACTAGCGGGAGATAAACATGTTTCCATTGACAGCTTTGTTTGATGTCGGGATGAAAGTCCTAGACAAATTTATTCCCGACCCTGAAGCCAAAGCAAAAGCGCAGCAGGAACTGCTCAAGATGCAACAGGAAGGTCGTTTGGCTGAACTCAACGCTGACAACATTGAGGCGCAAGAAATAACCAAGCGTCAGCAGGCAGACATGAGCAGTGACTCATGGCTGTCTAAGAACATTCGCCCAATGACGCTCATCTTTATTTTGATTGCATATACCACCTTTGCCATGATGTCAGCATACGGCGTGGATACCAATGAGAAATATGTTGAGCTACTTGGTCAGTGGGGCATGTTGATTATGTCGTTTTACTTCGGCGGTCGCACGCTGGAGAAGATTATGGACATGAAAAACAAAAAGGCTGACGAGGAAAAGAAATGAATCTAAGCAAGAACTTTACGCTATCTGAACTAACTAAGAGCCAGACGGCTCTGCGTCAGGGTCTGGACAACACGCCGGATGAAGGCGTGATTGCGAACCTTAAAGTTCTTGCTGAGAATGTTCTACAACCGATTCGTGACCACTACGGTAAGCCTGTTACGGTAACGTCGGGCTACCGCTCGATGGCGGTTAATGCTGCTGTTGGTGGTGTACAAGGTGCAAAGCCTTCCGACCACACTCGTGGTATGGCGGCAGATATTGAGATTGCTGGTGTACCCAATCATGAGTTGGCTGAGTGGATTGCGCAGAACTTGCCCTTTACTCAAGTCATCCTTGAGTTTTACACTCGTGGTGTGCCCGATAGCGGTTGGGTGCATGTGTCGTACGACTCCGCAAATTTGAAAAAACAAACTCTTACAGCAGTAAAAGAGAACGGCAAGACAGTGTATCTACCCGGACTCCTCGCTTAAAGGTATAGACATGGCAGCAGTTAAGATTGTTAAATTTCTAGGAGAAGCCCCGAAGATTGCTTCGGAGTTGCTGCCTGATGCTGCCGCACAGGTGGCGTTTAACGTCAAACTGTACTCAGGCGATTTGATTCCTTACCGCCTTCCGTTCTTGTCAGGTAACGTAGACCGTAACGGTACTATCAAAACGCTGTACGCACTGCGTGACCCCAACAATGCCAGCAACCTCAAGTGGCTGACATGGACTACTGACGTTGACATCGTTACTGCTTCGGCGTCTGAGGATGCGGAGCAGCGGTTCTACTACACTGGAGATGGTGTTCCTAAGGTTTCCAACTATGAGTTGGCAACCAGTGGTAGTGTGCCTTACCCCAATGGCTCTTATGACCTTGGCTTGCCACTACCTGAAACAAAGCTAACAACTACTTCGGCTTCGTTCAGTCAGAAGACATCTTCTAGTCGCGCCCGTGATGCAGGTAACTATGCCACGGTTGTGACTTCTGGCAATCATGAGTTGCGCACTGGCATGATTGTGACTATCAGCGGGTTTCCTGCTGCTACGTCCTCAGTGGCTACATTTAATGCAACCAACGCTGAAGTTACTGTGGTTAATGACACCACATTCACCTACTTCAGCCCCGGCGAACAAGTTTCTACGACTTCGGATTCTAGCGGTCGTATATCCCTTGCTGGTAACACTATTCCACGGAACTATGTCTATACATGGTATACACCGTGGGAAGAAGAATCTATTGCGTCTGAACCATCTGATAACTTGTATATCAAGGAAGGTCAGTTGGTTACGGTCAGCAACCTACCTACTGCAAAACCTACGGGTAGCAACTTTGTGCGTGGTGTGCGCTTGTATCGCACGCTTGCGTCTTCTGCGGGTACTGAGTACTACCGCCTTGCTACCCTGTGGTTCCCCACTGGTTTGGCCCGAGTTAGCCGTACCAGCAACGTATCGCGTGTAAGACTTAACAATCACCATAATCTTGCTCTGGACGACCGCTTCAAAATTAGCGGATGCACCGACTCGTCGTTCAACATTACGGGTGGTGTAGTCACTGAAATCATTGACGACTACACTTTTGAGTACGCACAGACCGCAGGTAATGTGGCTGATAAAGCCGAGACTGCTGGTACGTTGTATCACGATGTTGCTGAGACTTTAGATAAACCTGCTCGCTATTGGGGTGACGGCAGTTATACATTTACGGACGACTTTGACTCGCGCAGTCTGTTCGATATTTTGGGGACTGACGAATATGACCCACCTCCTGAAAATCTGCAAGGACTTATTGCAGCACAGAATAACATTCTGGCTGGTTTTGTTGGCAATCAGTTGTACTTTTCCGAACCAAATATTCCACATGCTTGGCCTGCCAAGTATGCGTTGACGTTTGAGTACGACATTGTCGGTATTGCCTCCGTAGGCGGATACATCCTTGTCCTGACCAAAGAGTATCCATACCAAGTATCTGGTGGTAGCCCCGCTACTATGGCTTATGCTCGTATTGATACGCTGTTCCCGTGTATCTCAAAGCGGTCGATTGTCAACATGGGTTATGGCGTGGCGTATGTAACTTTCGGCGGTCTTGCTGTGTACAATCCATCGGCTGGTATGGACTTGATTACCAAGTTTGTCCACGACTGGGATACATGGCCTGAAGCTGTTGACCTAGAGAATGTGGTCGGGCGTTTCTACAACGGTAAGTACTTTGGCTCTGACGGTACTGCGTCTTTCATTTTTGAACGTGATGACCGTATCGGCGGCTTCTTTGTACAAATCAACTATAAATTTACTGCTGCATGGTACGACGCACAGACCAACTCGTTTTACTATACCCCCGACAATGTGGGTAGTCTGTATGAGTGGGACTTGGAAACTCAGCCGCTGTCTGCGATGGAGTGGAAGTCTAAGACGATTGTCACTAAGGACTACCTCAATCTTGGTGCAGCCCGTATTGTTGCTGACTACGCTACGCCTGATGCCGAAGCGGAAGCGATTGCTGAGTACAACGCTAATGTGCCTGTCTACAATTTCGGTGTGTGGGGTGAGTACGGTACTGAGACTCAGACTGCTTCATATGCTCGTGCCAGCAACGTGGCGACTATTGTCACCACTACTCCGCATGGTTTGATTACAGGTGCACGGGTTAGCATATCCGGTTTTACGTCGGGCACTGGGCAGTCATTCAACGATAAACAAGTTGTTGTAACCGTAGTCAACACGACCACGTTTACATATGCCGACGTTGGTATCGACGTTGGTACAACTGCGGACACTTCTGGCACGGTCTTCTACCTTAAAGGTCTGGAGGATATGAATGGCCCCTATGACCGCATTGATTCACTTGGTAATCGAGTCATCAACTTCGGTACGCTCAATTCCACTGTCATCAACGGTGATAACTTGACACGTACATTGAAAGATGTTCAGGGTGTTCTTCCAATTACTTTCCGCTTGTGGGTCGATAAGCAGTTAGCCTTCCAAGCAACGGTGTCGTCCGGTGACGTATTCCGCCTCCCCACTGGATACCGCTCAGATACGTTCGAGGTCGGTGTGTCGGGGTCTGCTCGGGTGCGTGCAATTCACCTAGGGGAAACCCCATTTGGATTGAGGACTGCGTAATGGCTCGATTTACTGCTGTACCTTCTGTACCAACAGGTAACGTTACGGAGTGGCAAGGTCAGATTCTTCGCTCACTCAAAGAGAACGTCGAACTCCTCGCGGGTATTCGTGGCGAGGCAGACCTGCAAAGTAAAGCTCTTACCCGTGGTCAACTCCGTGTCAACTCCGCTCCTAACCCCACATTTTCTCGTGTCACAGCGACAGGTAAGGGGTATACTATTAGCGGGCAAAACGTGCCGGATTTGGACGACTATGGAAAGTTAATTAACGATGTTCAACTTCTTGCAAATGATGTGGCTGCGTTGCGGAATACCGTCAACTCGCTCATCGCCCAATTGAAAGGATAAATCATGGCTGCTCAGAACCCGGTTCTCTCTATCTTGAATATGCAAGCGAAGGCTCCGGCTTCGCTCCCACAGGCTGCGCAGCCTACCCCGCAAGGGCCAATGGCTACTAACTTGACCGCAGCCCCTGCGCCGCAGATGGCTCCGACTGCACCCGTAGTCCCGGCTGACCTTCCCGCACCTACTACCTCGCTTGACTTACCTCAGTCACTTCAGGGACTACTAGGCTCCGGCTCTCCACAACTTACTGTCAATGAGCAAGCGATTGCACAACAGTCGCAGCAACTAACTCAGACTGGTACTGTGGCATCTAACCCGAACGCCCCCGCATTTGATTTCCGTCTCCAGCCTACTTACGCTGAGGGCGGTATGGTTGGTGCAAACGGTATGCCTGTTCGCCCTACTGGTATGGCAGGCCCAAGCCAACCACGCATGTCTCCTCAAATGTTGGAGATGCAATTGCAAGACTTCATGCGTAAGAACCCACAGCAAGTCCAGCAGATTTCTAATGCCATCATGGCTGGTGTCCAGACTGGTGAGATTACCGCTGAAGAACTGAACATGGCTGGTCAACTGGCTATGACTGCACTTCAGAATCCCGACATGTACAAGTATGTGCGTCAGTTCGCAATTCAGCAAGGTATGGCTGGTGAGCAAGACTTGTCGCCTGAATATGACCAAGGTCTAATCTTCGTTATCCTACTTGCAGTGCGCACAGCGCAGCAGTCTATGGGTGCAATGGGCGGTATGGGTACACAGACTGGTATGGCAGAGCAACCTGTCATGAGCATGGCTGAAGGTGGTTATGTCACGATGGGTGACCATGCTGCCGCAGGCGGTAAGGTTGTTGGCCCCGGCACTGGTACTAGCGATAGCATCCCTATCCGTGTATCCGCAGGTGAGTATGTTATCCCAGCCAAGATTGTTCAGGCTAAGGGTAAAGACTTTTTTGATGCACTACTCAAGAAATACCAAAGCGCATGAGTACACAAGTTCCGGGCTTTGACCCGCTACCTCTTGACGATTTTGAGCCATTGCTCCTTGCAACCAAGGAGCATTTTGACGCTTACTGGTCTGCCACTAAGCCATTGCTCGAACGTTGTATCAAGCGGGCGATGCACGGAGAGATGAGTGTTGATGACATTTACAACGCAGCACTTGCTGGAAAGATGTATATCTTTGTTGTGAAATCTGATAAAACAATCACTAAGAGTGTGAAGTTAGCACTAGCGATTGAAGTAATTCCGTATCCTAAGATGGCTGCAATGAACATCGTCGCCCTTGGTGGTACTGACCTAGACGCCTTACACGAGAAGTATTGGAAGATGCTTTGTGGTTGGGCGTATATGAATAGTGTCCGAGTCATTGAGGGATGGGTATCCCCAGCAATGGAGCGGGTGATTTCTCGTTATGGTTTTAAGCCTGTGTATACACACATGCGACTCGATTTGACGGAGGCTATGAAATGAACGCAACTAAATTTGTTCGTATGCCCACCAGCAAACAAATGCTGATGATGGGTATTCCTGAATTACCTGAAGCTGGTTTTGGTGGTGACTTGCCGCCTATGCAGCGTAAGGCTCTTGTACAAGCAATGGGTATTCGCCCTCAAGGCGGTGGCGGTGGCGGTCTGAAAGCTGTCGTTGGTGTTGTGGCGGCTATTGCAATCCCATTTGCTGCTCCTGCGATTGTTGGTTCGATTGCTGCTAGTACGGCTGTTGCGGCTGCGATGCCTGCTGTGACTGCGGCTCTGAGTACCACGGCTGGTGCGGTGATTGGTTCCGCTATTGTCGGTGCTGGTCTTGGTGCTGTGACTGCTGCTGCGACTGGTCAGAACGTTGGTCGAAGCGCACTGATGGGCGCAATTGGCGGTGGTATCGGTGGTTACATGAACGCTGGTTCGATTACTGCGCAAGGTGCAAACGTTGGTACTGGTGCTACTCCGATTACTGCATCTGGTACTCCTGTTGCGACAACTCCAACTGCCAACGCAGTCGTAACCAACGTTGGTTCTAACACTGGTTACTGGTCTCCTGAACTTGGTGCGTTCGTTGACCCAATGACTGGTAACACGATTGCCGCACAGAACATTGCTTACGGTGGTCAGATTAACAGCCAGTTGGCGAACCAGTTGAGTTCTGGTGCTGCTTCTGCACAAGATGTGGCTAACGCAATTAACGGTGGACTCGGTGCTGCTAATCCCGGTGTTAGCTCGCTGGCGGTAAACACCCCTGCGGCTTTAGGCGGTAATACTGCTGCACTTGGTTCAACAAATTACTACCAGCCAGTGACAGGTGCTTACTCTCCACAGTATGCTACTGGCGGTACTCAGGGTGCTATTCAACAATCCCCTGCTTACGCCCAAGCCGGTTTACAAGTTACTCCTGCAATGGAGCAAGCAGCCGCTAACGCTGCGGTTCAGTCCGGTTCGATGGTTAACGTTCCGGGTAAAGCGGGTATGGCTACTACTACCGTTCCTGCTTCTGCTGCTCCTGCCGGTACTGTTGCGGCTGGTTCTGCTGCGGCTCCCGCTACATTGTCTGAAGCACTCAAGGCTAAGTTCACTGACCCCCGTAATCAAGCAGATATGTTGCTCCGTGCTGCTGGTCAGTTGGCTGGTTCTGCTCTTGCGGGTGATGGTTTGTCTCCTGAGGAAAAAGATTTGCTCAACCAGCAAACTGCTGAGTTGCGTCAGTTGCGTGAGACTAATCAAGAGTTGTTTAACCAACGTCTACAAGAAGCACAGAATATTATCGGCGAGTCTAAATACTTTGACCCTGCCTATTTCGGTATGCAGAGTTCGCGTGCAGTTCAGACTGCGGGTGCTCGTGCCAAGCGTGAAGCTCTTGGTAGGTTTGGTTCGCGCAATGCTGGACTGCGTAATGCAGAAGAACGCCGCTTTGACTTGGGTATCGCAACTGGTAGTCAGACTGCATACCTGCAAGGCGCAGATGCTGCTCTCAAGAACCGAATCAATACCGCAGTTACGGGTGCAAACTTGATTCCTACTAGCGGCCCTACTGCTGGGCTTCAGTATGGTTCTTATGTTGGCGGTCTTTACGATGCCGCTGAGCGTCGTCGCCGTGCAAATGCTGGGGATATTGGAGATTTGTTTGGTACGTTCACTGCCCCACGTACGGCTTAATAGGAGAGCATCATGGCCCTTAGCGTAGGACAACTACTTGGAGGTGCTGGGATTGTCGGTAGGAGTATGACTGAGCGTGAGAATCAACTCATGCGTCAACGTGACCTACAACTCCAAGTACAAGCTAACGAAATCGCAGCAGATGAAGCCGCCCGCTTGCGGGCAATTCGCGCCCGTATGGGTGAAGGTGCTGAGACCGTGGCTAGTGCTCCGGTTCCTCAATTTAACTTTGCTCCGGGCGTGGCTGTTGGTACTCCACCTCCTGAGGGCACGGTCGTTCAACCGCCTGCACCCGCTCCTGCACCTGCACCTGCACCTGCACCTGCACCTGCACCTGCATCTGGGCCTGTTTCACCTGCACCTGCTAGACCTCCGGCTGCTGCGCCTGCTGCGGCTCCCACTGCTGGTTTGCGTACTCCACAACAACTTGCAGCAGTCCAGACAACCGAACTAACTGCTGCTGAGTTTCAAGCACTGCCGCCTGCTGAGCGGCTTCGTCGTTTACAGACTATCAACCGCGAACGTCAGACAGCCATTGACCGTGCCAATCTAGGCCGTGCACCTGCTGCTGCCGCTGACGTTGTAGCTGGTGGCCCGTATAACGCAATTGCCCAAGGCGGTACTTGGCTTGCCAATCAGATTGGTATTCCTCGTCTTGGTCGTGCACTTGGTATCTATGATGCTGATGTAACCCGTGTAGAGATTCCCACTGTTGGTACTGGTTCTGCTACGCCTTACTACGACATGATTCGTCAAGTCGAACAAGCTAACCGTCCACTGACCGAAGCGCAACTGCTTGAGCAGTTAAAAACTGGTGACGCTACACGTACTCGTGCTGCGCAACAGAAATTTGAAGCAGACATGAAGGCTGCGCCTGAGACCTTTGCCAAGCTGGAACAGAAGTACAACCTCCCCACTGGTGTGTTGAACGCCGTGATGATGGCTGAGTCTCGTGGTATTCCTAACCAAACATCTTCTGCTGGTGCACAAGGCTACTTCCAGTTCATGCCTGATACTGCGAAGCAGTACAAGGTCAAAGTTAACGACTTGAACTCTGAAGCAGATGGTGCGGCACGTATGCTGCGCGATTTGTTGAAGATGTCTAACGGTGACTTGCAGACTGCTTTAGCTGGATACAACTGGGGTATTGGTAACGTGCAACGCCAAGGTATGGCTAACATGCCTGCGGAAACACGCAACTACATTCCTAAAGTCTTGTCTTTCATGGGTGGCAATCAAGCTCCAACGGCTGCTGCTTCTGCTGCTCCTTCGGCAGCAGTCAGTCGTGCTGTTCAGTCTGGTACTACTAATCAAGTGGCTGATGCTGCGGCTAGTGCTGCACCTGTTCCTGTGGCGTCCAAAGATGGCTATATGTATGGGGCTGCTACGGTTGATGCTTCAATGGCTAACCCACAGATTCAGCAAATTCTTCAGACTCGTTCTGCACTGCAACGTCAAGTGGCTTTGTTCAATCAGTACGGGTTCGGTGATAAAGCATGGGAAGCAGCCTCGAAGATTCAAGCAATCGACATTGGTTTGTATAAAAACCAAGCTGACCTAGGCGTGTATGAAGGAGCCACTACTGGTAACTTCAGCCGTGCCATGTCTGTGCTGTCTGCCTTTACAGGTTCTCCACACCAAGTGCTCCGTCGTCCCGATGGTAACTATGACTTGTATGTAAACGGTAAAGTGACCAAAGCAGGCCTCGATGGTACTCGGGTTGAACTACTTGTCAGAACGCAAGTGGATGCTGAGTACCGCAAACAGTTGGCTGCGTTGCAGTCTGAGCGTGCACAGGAAGAATTCAAATCCAACCTGCGTATGCGTGAAGAAACCAACAAGGCTGTCTCTAACCAGACGCTTCAGACTGCTCGTGAAGTTCAGCTTGAGGTTATCAGAGGTAACGTTAAACTGGCTGAGAAGAAACTTGAATTGGCTGGCTTTAAGATGGTTGGTTCAAATGCTGGCGATGGTAAAGTCTACTACGCTAACGGTCTTGGTGATATGTTTGTTGTGGATGGTGCTAACAAGCAAGTCACTATAAATGGACAGCAATTGGAAGTTGGCCCTCAGGCTCAACGAGTATCTGGAGTTGATAGAAGTATTTGGAGCACCGTCAATCCTCCACAACAAGCAGCTAGGTAAGGTGAACTATGGCGACAAAAGCCACACAGTCATTTGAAAATCCTCTATATGCGGATACTGGTGGCTCGCTCGCCAGTGCAATGAGTCCATACTCGTTTCTGAATCCAGTAGCGTCTACGGGTTCTGATGCACTGCAAAAAGGTTTAGCTGATATTGCTGCAATGGGTGCAGCCGGGCAGCGTGCTACGCAGTTTGAACTTCCGCCGATGAAGAAACCTCCGGCGATTGCGTACAGCCCATCACGTAAAGAGTTGTTTGTACAAGGTGTGACGTTTGCTGAGGACGACTCAGACATGACGTTGCGTGCCGAGCAACTGCTTGACCAACCACCTGTGGGTATGCCGCAGGGCGGTGACTGGGTTACGCTAACTCCTCAAGCCTACGGGCAACTAGCTGGTTCGATTCGCAATCCAAGCCTTGGGCGTCTTATGTCCAAGAACTTCGGTATTGGTGTTGACCAGTTGCAAATGCTTGCAGGCCGGGGCTTACAGTTCCTTGGAGCCGAACAAACTGGTCAGGGTATTGTTGACCAGCAGATGGAGGACATCCGTAAGAACCTACCGTTCCGCCGTGAGTTCAGTGAGATTGACTCCACTCGTGGTGCGATTGAATGGCTGGCTGCTACGGTTGCTCAACAAGGCCCGAACATTCTGGAATCTGTTGGCACTGCTGCCGCAGGTTTCTTTGCAGGTACTGCCGCAGGTGGCCCGTTGGCTGGTGCAGGTGGTGCACTTGCAGGCTTGGCAGGTAAGACTGCCTTCAAACAATCCGTCATTGCTGCGCTGAAAAAGCGTGCAGCAGGCGAAGCACTAGATGCTGCTGAAACTAAACTGCTGCGTGAAGCCGCAGGTATTGCTGGCGCAACGATTCTCTCCACTGCGCAAAACTACGGTACAGGCGTAGCCGATATTTATGGGGAGTTCCGTGAACAAGGAACCGGAGCCGATGACAACAATGCTCGTCTTGCCGCTTTGTCTGGCGCAGTTCCCTATGCCGTCCTCGAATCTCTCCCTGAATTTTTACTCGCCTCCCGCCTGTTTGGTGCTGGTGGTTTGTCCGCACGAGGTGGAGCACAAAACCTACAAGATATACAAGGCAAGACTTTCCTCGGGACGCAAGGCTTACGTGGTGCAGAACTGCTCAAACGAGGAGGCAAAGGAGCCATCGTCGGCGGCACTGCTGAAGGCGTTACGGAACTAGGACAAGAGAGCCTGTTGATTGGTTTGACTGACCAAGACTTTGCAAGTCCTGAAGTTCAGAAGCGACTCGTTGAGTCGTTTGCCGCTGGCTTTGGTGTTGGTGGAACGATTGGTGCTGGTGCGAACCTACGACGCGGCCCTATCGGTAAACAACCTACCAACTTGTTGAACCCAAGTCAGAACCCTGACCCAAGCCTTAGCGAATCCACGGAAGTGCAGCCTGTTGGTGGCCCGACCATCACTGGTGGTATGGGTGCACGCCCTGACTTTGTGGCTGGTGCTGAAGGTGTACGCCGTTCGACTCCGGGTGACCGCATCTATACAGGTGAAGTACAGCCCAACCAGTTTGGTGGTGCGCAAGGTGTGCTTGACCTTGGTGGTATTCCTGTTGCAGAAGCCAAGCAGCGCAGTATGCAGACGGGCGACAACCGTATGCCTCAGGTATGGGATGTTACTACTCAGTCTTTCCGTGATGTTACCCCTGAGGAACAAGCTGCACAGATTGGCCCACAACAACAGGTTGCTGACCCACGGCAAATGGCTTTGCAGTTTGCCCCTCCTGCTCCCGGTGGTGTTGGGTTCACTGACCAAGCTGCACCTATCGTAAATCCTGCTATGCAGCAGGCGATGAATCTGGCGCAAAGTCGTCAGGCTCAGGCACAAGCCCAATCCGCAGCAGCCGCACAGCGTGAGGTTGAACTCAACAGATTGCAGGCGCAGGCACAAGCGCAACGCCAACTCGACATCGCCCAACAAGCGATGGAGGAAGCGCGTGCACAACAGGCACAGACACAGCAACAACTTCCTATGAGACCGTTGCCCGTGCGTGCACCGCAGCAGTTGGAATTGTTTAGCCGCCGTGAGGCTCCACGTCCTTCTCGTGCCGAAGGTCTACGCCGTGGTGTTGGTACGCAGTTGCCTGAACCTACTGGAACTCCTGTGGTTCCTCGTCAGGATTTGCGTTCGTCTCCGCAGATGTCGCTGTTTACTCAGCAAGGTCAGCCTACCGTAGCAGCCCTGCGTAGCGCAGGCACACCACAACAAGTTACTCCAACTGTGCAGCAAGGTGCGGCCCAGATTCCTCCGACTGGTGCTCCAGTCACTGCCGTTACTGCTCAAGCTGCACGAGGCGAAGCCCTCAAGAAACAGAAGTCTGGCGTCATCAACTTTGAAGATGGCTCTGTATATACAGGCCAACTGAAGAAGGGTGTGCCCAATGGACAAGGTACGCTGATTTACTCTGACACTTCTACCTACACTGGTCAGTTCAAGGACGGTCTGCCACATGGCACTGGTCGCTTTGAAGATGCTGACGGTACGGTATTTGATGGTCAGTTTGATGAAGGCGATTTCCTACAACCCGAAACTCAAGGAGAACAAGATGCCACTCAAGAAGGGAAGCAGCAACAAGGTCGTCAGCCAAAACGTCAGCAAGATAATGCGGGAGTACAAGGCGGGCGGCAAGCTGGGAACCAGCCCACGACCCAAGAACAAGGCGGCGGCACTGAAGCAGGCGGTGGCGGCAAGTCTCTCAAGCGCGGGAAGAAGCAAACCCAAGAAGTAACGCCGACTGAACCTCCGCCACCCAAGGGAGGTAAGGCATTAAAGAAAGCCCCGGCAAAAAAGACTGAGGCGGCAGGTAAGGCCGCAGCCCCCGCAGGTGCGCAGTTACAGCGTGGCCCAAGCGGTCTTGCTGCAATGGTTGGACAACTTATGGGTACGACTACTCAGCCTGCGGTTGTTGAAAGCCAGCCCGTCAAGCGTGGTGCACAAGAAGCATCGGCTGAAACTGTGGCGGCTAACGAGGAACTTGACCTCGCCATTGAAACTGCTGAGACAACTAAGAACGCTGCGGCTTATGCCGAGGCTCTGTTCGAGATTGTGTCGTCCTATGTCTTTGGGGCAGACCGTACATACCTGCGTAAGACTGCTGCCAACTTCTTGGCAGACCCTGAGCGTGGTGTCTCGAAGATTGATTACGCCAATGCGTTGCGTGAAGTTGCGCTTGACCAAGAATCTATCTCGCCTAAGTCCCGTCTGTATGCACTGTTGGCTGATACTGGCTTACTGAATGATGCTGCTGTTCAAGCCAAAGTGCGTGTGCCCGGGGCTAAGACTGTTCAGGAAGCAGTCAAGGACGACGTGGTTGCAGTCAACAATGACATCAGTGCTGAAGAACGCTTGGCGAACTTCATTGACTCTAATCCACAGTGGCCTAACAGAGCGCAACTGGTTACCCGTCTGAAGAAACTCTACGCTGATGTTGTAGATGACACCTTCCTGATTGGGCAGCGTGGACGCATCAAAGATTTCTTTGACACTAAGGGTAATCCCTATGTGACTCAACCTGCTGGCACATCCTACTTCATCCCCAACACGGTGGCTGAGGAGAAAACTACCAAGACTGACTTCGTGCAAAAGCATGAGGCAGCACGCAAAGAACTGCGTGACCTTGAGGAAGTGGATGACCAGACCACACTGGATGACCTCCAGTTCGACCCGTTCTATGACCGCAAGCCTAACAGCGATGACGACTGGCGTGCCTACCGTGCGGATGGCAAACCTCTGAATCCGATGAAGGTCGGCCCACTGCGTCTATTCGCAGCCCGTGTGATTTCCCAGTACGCCCGTAAGCCTCGTGTCAGCGTGTTTGCCAACATGCAAGATATGCGTAGGAGTAATCCTACGTTGTTCGAGGCTGCTGCTAAGGCACGTAAGAATGGCGACATCGAGGCAGTTAACGCTGCTGGTATGGCATGGGGCGACAATGTAGTTCTGTTTGCTGACTTCATTCACTCGGAAGAACACGCTCGGTTCATCATTGCCCACGAAACTCTTGGGCACGTTGGCTTCCGTGGCTTGTTCAGCAACCAAGCACTCGACAAGATTCTCCGTTTCATTGCTGACTCTGACCCGCAACTGACACAGGAAGCCACGGTCTATGCAAATGGTAAGGGTATACCCTTCCTCGAAGCTGTTGAAGAAGTACTGGCTGACCGTGCTGCTGCCATCGACAACAACACGATTCTGCGTTTCTGGAACTGGCTCAAAGACCAACTCAACAAGATTGGTCTGCGGTTCAATGATGACGCTGCTCGCTACCTGATTAGCCTATCACGCAAGTACGTGCGTCAAGGCGTTGGACGTTCTGAGGTAAATACCTCGGGTCTGTTCAAGGAAATTACTGAGTCGTTGGACAATGAAAAGTCCGACATGGAAGTGCTGCGCTTTGCCGAGTCTGTGGCTGCTGGTTCCGCTTTCTTTGCACAGAACTTTACCAACCGCAACTTTGCCATTTATGGTGGGCTTGAACGTTCCATCCGTGACATTGTGGATGCGTCTCAAAAAGCAGCCGAGATGCGCAAGCAGGGTAAAGGCGTCCTCAAGAACGTTGCCAACGTGACCCAAAAAGTTCTTGACGGTATCCAAACCCAAGACAACATGGCTCGTAAGAGCAAGGGCTACTTCAAAATCTTTACCCGCTTGCAAGACCAAGCGGCTCGTCAGACTGAACTCAAGACTCAGTATGCCGAGATGACCAAGATTGCCCATGAAGCAAAGTTCTTTGGTATTGGTGAGGGCCTGTCGCCTGAGCAAAACGCTCGTGCCAGCGAACTGATGGCGTATGCCACGTTGTTCCGTATGGGGCAGTACTCTGACTCACAGATTCAGAACATGCCCAACGTGGTGTTCTACGACCCCAAGAACCTAGACCCCACTCCGCAGATTAACCCTGAGGCTTTTGAACAACTGAAGCAGATGGGTAGGGTTACCCCCGAGGAGTTCCGTAAAGGCTTCATGGTTCAGCAAGGCACTGAAGAACGTCCGATGACTGCGGAATACAAAGCGGAACTTGCTGCTCAGCGTGATGCTGAACTTGCGTCGCTGGAGTCTGGCAAAGCCCGTGAACTTGCACGTCTCGAAAAGAAACTGGCTGATGCTCAGAACGAAGAAGCTAAGCTAGAAGTTCAGTTGAAGATTAAGAAAGTCGAAAGCCAGTACAACCGCAACATTGAAGGTACTAAGCGTACCTACACCAAACGGATGGCTGAGACAAGTTACGAAGCACCAAAGATGCAGAAGTCTCTTGACTGGTTCAAGGACGTGGATGGTACTCTCGAAGAAGATGAGAACGGTATTGTTCGCTACACAGGTAACAGTCTTGAGTACAAGGTGTATTTGCAATTCTTTGACGCTATCTCTAAGTCGTCAGTAGATGTGCTCATCGGTAAATATCTTGGTGCAATCCACGAGCAACGCCGTGCCGTAACCGCAGGTATTGCCAGTGCGTTTAATCAGAACTTGACCGCACAAGAAGTTAAGTTCATCGAGGACATCACTGAGCAGTATGACAAGCTGCGCATGAAAGATTCCAAGTACACCAACAACCGTTTTGAAATGGATAAAGGTGCACAAGAGGATGCTGATGAATGGTTGAACTACAAGTTTGGTCGTTCGTTCTACACTGACCTTGCCCTTGGAGACTTGACCAAACAGGTAGATGGCTACACCGCAACCGAGGTTGACACGATTGTTCGTGGGATGCGGAACAAACTCCGCAACAAGATTGACCCTGCACTTGATGACATTCGAGATAGTTCCATTTGGGCTTTGATTCGACAGATTGAGGAGCGGACGATGTTTGCCGCTTCCATTAACGACGACCAGTTCTACGCCAAACGAACCATCGCTGGCTCCTATGTTCCCCTCATTCGTGAAGGTGATTGGCAAGTCAGGATGCAAGCGTACCGTACTGTCAACGGACAAGAAGTTCCTATTAAGTTGCGTCAAGGTCAGCAGGACTCTTTGTTCTACGGCAAGGTCGCCAACGAGAAAGATGCGCTTGAACTCCAAGACGAACTGGATACTCTGTTCGACGGTGAGTATGAGATGCGGGATGTGGACAACAATTTGCAGACTGTCAAACTCCGTGCGATTGTTTCCGTGGCTGAGCAAACTCCTGCCCTCGTGGACATTCTGCACTACGACGAGGTGATGTACTCCTTGTCCCGCCTTGGCATCCGCTTGACTCCTGAGACCCGGGAGATTCTTGTTAAGAAAACCAATGCACAGAACACCCGTGCTCGTGCCAACCTCAAGCGTGCAGGTACTCCCGGTTGGGACAAAGATGTTGTCAAGAGTGCGTCTGCCTATCTGGAGCAGCAAGCCTACACAGCAGCCAACAAAGAGTTCCGTCACCAGTACGATGAAGTTCTTGAGGACAACCGCAACTGGTTTGGTGACCCGAACCAACTCGAAGAACTCCGTCAGAAGTGGGAGAACGCAACTGGTTCCGCTAAGGAAATCGCTGCCCGTGATTACTTCCAAGAGAAGTTCTACTACGACAACGCCGTTCAGATGGTGGATGGTAAGCGTGTGGAACGTGGCAACTGGTACAAAGAACGTGCCAAGTCTTTGCTTGACTGGAAAGAATCCACTGGTGACATCATCCATGCGGACGACATTTGGACAAACAACGAGTTCTCTGTGGCTGCTCGTACATGGGCTGCTCTTGCTCAACTCGGTGGCTCTATCGCCACGGGTGTTACGCAGATGCTCTCACTGCCGACAAACTCGTGGGCATACCTCGCCTCATTCAATCCGAAGAACGGCTTTGGTGTTGGTCTAGGTGCGGGTCGTGCAGGTACATTGCTGCTTGAGTACGCCAAGAAGTCGGGTAGTTTCCGCTACGCTAACCTTGAGTACATCGACCAACAGATTAAGGAATTGCAGAAGTCAGGCAAAGACCGCAACAAGGATGGTCTGACATTTGCTGAACTGAACTTCCTGTACACCATGACTGAGGAGCAGCGTCTTGATGCTGCCCAGTTCAACGCCTTGACTGGTACAAGTCGTGGGCGTGCTGTCCTTGGTAACCCCACGTTCCAAAAGTTCGTGCGGGTATGGATGGCTCCGTTCTCATACTCTGAACAGTTCAACCGCCGTGTCACTCTCCTAGCAGCATATCGTGGTGAGTATGACCGCCAGCGAGCTTCTGGGGTAGACCACAATGCAGCCGACCTCGCTGCCCGAGCAGTTGCGTCTCGTGCCGTAGATGCCACACAGGGTGACTACGCACAGTACAACCGCCCTGCTTTCTTCCGTGGCGGGTTGCAATCCTTCATCTATATGTACAAGCAGTACCCGATTTTGATGGTGCAACTGCTCAAGAATATGGATTACAAGGGTCGCATCATCATGCTCGGCTCTTTGATTCTGCTCTCCGGCGTGCGTGGTATCCCCGGTTCTGACGACATCTTGGATGTTGTTGACGGTCTTGCCCAACGCTTGGGTCTGAAGATGGGTTCCATCGAGAAAGAGTTTGCCCGTCTGACCAAGGAAGTATTCGGTGATGAACTGGCAGCAGAGATTAACCCAATCCTCATGCGTGGTTTGCTTGACCACTTTACTGGTTGGTCGTTCTCGAACCGCCTTGGTTTGGGTGACATCATCCCCGGCACGGGCCTGCTTAAACCGTCAGCCACCAAGCAAGAACTTCTCCGTGAAGTTGTCAACATTGCTGGCGCACCGACCTCGTTCCTTGTGGGCACACTTGAGTACTTCACCAACACCATCCCCGGCGTAGTCACTGGACGCTCAAGCCTGTCTAGCCTGATGACTGATAGCCCTGTCCGTGCCGTTAAGAACTTTGGTGAAGCCTTGAAGTTCCAAGACACGGGCGCACTCCTAGACACCAAGGGATATGTTGTGGCAAAGAACGCCACCTCTTGGGAGATTCTTGGTAAGGCACTCGGGTGGTATCCATCCCGTGCACAGGCACAGATGGACTGGATGATGGCAGACTCACAAGAACAAGCCTACATGTCCATGATTAAGACTGAGGCAGTTCGTCGTGCGGTATCTGCAAGATTGTCGGATGACCCCGATGGCGAACGCAACGTCAAAGACTTCATCAAAGACTGGAACGAATCCACCAAGGGCACACGCCTTGAGATTCGCAACTTCGATAAGTCCGTGAACCAAGCGTTCCGTGAAGCACGGAAACCACTGGCACTACGCAGCCTCAAGTCCTCAGCCAAAGCAGGCAGAGCAGAGGCCAAGGATATGCTTCGACTCTACGGTGTAGATGAAGAAGTTCTCCAAGGCATCCCTGACTAAACTACTTTGAGTTGACCGTGGGTTAGGTCATTCACTGACTGGTCGGCGTCATCCAAGATTCCCTGCAAACGTGGGTGGTTGAGGTTGATGCCGACTACATAGCACTGCGGTATCTTGATACCAACATCTTTACCGAAGTATGCCTTCTGTGACTTAGGTGTAGCGAGGATACCTTCAGCCTCGAACTCCTGAACAAATTGCTTGTAGTCATAGCCTCGCTGACTGAGCCACTTGCGCAGCTTGGTACGCTCGACAAGCACCGTACCTGAATCGAAGCTGCCATCGTAGGACTTGCGATACAGGTCGTAACGAACAAGGATGTCTGCGATATACGGACGGTTGTTGTCCCGCATTGGCTTCTGACCGGGGGTGTGCATCACAGTCAAAGTTGCGTCCATGTTCTCGTTGATGAACTCGCCCAGTGCATCGAAAGCATCCATGCGGTTGGTTGCCGCTGACGACTTCATGGACTTCAGTTCACCCAGTGCCCACTCGGTTGCGTCTTGGTGGTCGTACAGGATAAGTCCGTATTCCTTGGCAAGCTGATTACCCAAGTCGGAAAGCACCAAACCGATTTCCCAAAAGCGTTCGTCACCGCTGAAGTGCACACCATATTTCTTGGGGAACTCCGTGATGGCATGTTCAAGCATTGCTTTGATAGCGTCTACTCCCAGTGGAAGAAGTTGCCGCATGAACGCCTGACCGGGGTGACCGTAGTTACCCATCAAGAACGCATGAATCTGACGACCCACTTGGCTACCCTGTGTGAACAGCGGATGGGGGTGGACATTGAACTCCAAGAGTCGAGCAAGTTTGGCGTCCGTAGCGTGACCACCTGCGTACAACATACTGTGCAGCGATTCGTTGGTCGATACCGTCATGGTGGTTGCCCACTCTTTGATGGCTCGTTCCTCTGAGTTGCGGTTCAGCCTAGCCTTATCACGCCCTTGGCTTGTCCAGTAAATCAGGTCGCCTGCTTCCTCACGGTCAAGCATGGTCAACTCATCCACGGTCATGGGTAGGTTGCCGTGCAGTGCCAAGCGAGAGAACAAACCGTTCTGTGTGAACTTGCCGCCGAAGTGGAGCGTATCAGGGTTGCCCCAAATGGATTGCATCATGTACTGACCGAGCGTCTTGCCGCCGCCAGTCTTGCCGTAGAGCGACAGGATTAAACCCTTCAGACCGCTAACCTTCAGCAGTGGTGTGGCAAACGAGAAGCCAATCAGAAACTTGTGGAGTTTCAGGTCAGCAGTCTCAAGGACACGGGTGAAGTTAATCCACTCTTGTAGGGAGCCTTGAGCACCGTACATTACGTCCGTCACTTTGCCAATCGCAGATGCTAGATTGATTTGTTCAGTTGCGATGTTGCCGTTGGAGTCGCGGCGGAGAAGCGTACTGCCAATCACAAACTCGTTGTAGTTTGCTTTCCAACCCATTGATGAATACAAATTGGTCAGACCTCGGCGTTGCTTCAGTTCCTCCATGTATGAGCGTAGAAGCATTTGAAAGTGTACCGTTTGGTTCTTGTTAAATAAGACGATGCCTTGGTCAGCAATCGCCGCCGTGAAATCTCTGTTGCCATCTGCGAGGTGAGCCTGCCGTAGCACCAGTTCAGTCCATCCAACATGAGGACGATTCCACATATAGCGGACTACCTCATAGCCAAGACCCTCATCTTTCCCGTAGCCAATCGGGTACAGGTCGAACTTGCACACATCAATGTCTGTCTCGTCGATGACCATTTTCATGCCATCGGTGGTGCGCTTAAACGGACGTGGTACGGGGATGACTGCGGCGAGTGGGTCAGTGACTGCCGCCGTTGATTTGACCTCTGCGAACTGCGTACCTAGACGGGCAGGGCTACCAATCTTGTCTTTGAATTTACAGCCCTTGCATCCACCGGGGCGTTCGGCTTCAAACTTTTCGCATCTCGCTGGCCCGGTAGCACCCTGCTTCCAATGGTGCAACTTACTGATGGTTGCTTGTTGACTGTACCCCGGGTGGTTCTCAGACCATTTAATCGCTACTGCTTCAGGCTCGGAACAAAAGGCTGCGACACCGATGAGGTTGTACCACATGGGTTCAGGCACATCACCTTGGTTCTCTATCGCCCACTTAATCTGTTGACATCCCTCGGCAACCTTGTCTGCATTAGCAGGTTGGTACTCATGCTTGACTGCTAGATTATCTAGCAACGAGTTGGTACGTGGTTGTTCGACGGGTGGCTCATAGGATGAGCCATGTGTAAACGGTTCAAGTACTGCCCACAACTGGGCGTAGGTCACATCCTGCGCATCACGCACCAACTTAGCGGTGCGTCCACCTTTGGGGTTCACGCATCCAATCGGTCGCAGAATACGAGCACTGTCACCCGTCACTCCAATGTCGGGTGTGAATCCTTTTTCTAGGCAAGCCGCCTTCAATGCGTTGGCTAACGGCTTCCATTGCGTAGGCTCAATCGCCTCGTCTAATATCCAGTAAACATGTAGCCCGTTGCCTGACGATACAATCATCGGCATCGGTAGCCCGACTGCTTGGACGAACGCAACTAGAGCCTTGGCTCCTTCGCTTGCATCCTTGAACGGCTTTGGCTTGCCGTTCTTTCCAATACCGCAGTCAACGTCCATCGCAAGCACTTTCGTCTTATCAACGAACTCTTGCTTGCGTCGCTTCTCCGTGAACGTGGAGATGGCATAGTATGTATTCTGCCCTCGTGCGTTCAAGGCTAAAGCAACTTTAGCGAGTGCATCCACTGAATCAAAGTAACCGTGCCGTGGTTTTGGGTTGTCTCCCTCAAAACTTGTTATGCAGTACAGTCCCTCAGTTGGTAGCACCCGCTGAAAGAAACTCAGCGTGTCCATAAAACCCCCGTTACTGGGGGGCACATGCCCCCCATTGTTCCTCAATCAAACCTTGTCAGTAGAACATCAAGACGTTCTTTCCGTTGTGGTTGCTCCATCGCAATAACATCAGGGGTAGGCCATTTGTCCTCGACCATGATGTTGAGCAGTTTTTTCAGGACTGCCCTGACCGTACCATCGTTGGACTTGCGGAGAACCTTCCCCCGAACCCAACCATAATACGTCATGCGACTGACACCGAACAGGGAAGCCATGTCATTGGTTGTCAACAACATGTGCTTCCTCAACGCCTCGACTTTTGTAAAGTCAATAGGAGGCGTGTTAGGCGTCATCTGCGTTCACCTCCCCAACGAGAGCAGCAATCTCGTCAGCCAATGACGCAGCCGATGGAGCCGCAGCAGGTGCTGCCGCAGGAGCAGCCGCCTTTACTGGTGCAGCAGGAGCCGCCGCCTTTTTAGGTGCACCAAAACCACGCTTCGGAGCGGCAGGTTCGGGTTCTGCCACGGGGGTAGGAGCAGGTTGAGGAGCCGCCACGGGTGCGGGTTTCGGTGCAACTTGTTGTGGTGCGGCAATCTTCGGCACTGCCGGTATGGCAGAGGTGCGCAACTCACCAGTAATTTGACGGACTTCTTCCGTGCCAAACAGTTTATCAACTTCGGCTTGGGTTTCTTCGTCAAGGAATCCGCTGAAGTCAAACTTCAGTTTGGGGAACGATGCCGTGGTGTCAAACGACAGACGGGTACGGACAATCTCAGCAGGGATGCCACGGTGGGACAACTCTTTCTGATACTGACCAAGACCTGCCAATGCCGCAGGAGTAACTTGCAACAAGTAAATCGGGCCAGTCGGGTCGTCAGCGGCAACAACTGCCAAACGCTTTTGGTCAGAGCAGGCTTTGATTTGCTTGCCTTGCGGAGTCACTTTGCTACCCCATGCGTTTTGTGGGCAAGACGCACACAGGTCATTTTGTGGCTCGGTGCTTGACGCATCGGGCGATACCCCATCCATCGAGAAGCAGTCAGGGCTAGACGGCTCACTGTCAGGAGTCCATGCCTTGGCGTACCAAGTCTTAGACAGGCGGGGGTTTGCACCAACGATGGCAACATCAATGGTTGTAGTGTCGAGCACAGTCTCAGTCGTACCCTCAACGATACGGAAGCGAGAGCCTTTGATACTGATGCGTGGTACGGATTCGCCACTACCGATACCACCACCCAATGATTGGGCGAGGACAGATGGAACACCAACACGTTGTGCGAGGTGGGCGGGGACTTGCGCATTGGCAAGAGTAAGTGCGTTGCTCATAGATATTCTCCTTTAGTGAGCGGTTAAATGCGATTGGTTGCACGTTTGGCTTGAGCGAATCCACTCTGCGCCATCTGTGCGGAATAAGTTTTTGATTCAAACAACTCTCGTTGCTCACCCAAACCTAACTTGCGTTTGGCTTCGGAAGCAATGATGTGCTCGGCAATTTCTTGGTGGTCTTTACAGTAGTGAAATCCCCCCCCTTGGCGTCTGCCTTCGTACGCCTCCTCTTGATGAACTGTCCGTACAACAAAGCCGTTCTCAATTCTGAACGCAACTACTGCGGGTGAACAGTTGCCGAACATACGCTCCATGTCAGTGGCTACTGCAACTTGTGAACCCAAAGTCCTGTTAGTTTGTTCCTGATGGGCTTGAAGCATAGATGCTAGTCCCTTACCGAAAAATGATTTGATGCTCATGTCAGTCCTCCACACGGGCTACTGGTTTACGAATGTTCACCTCCAGTTTTGTGCCGTAGTTGACACCGGGGGGAACGGCTTTGTTTGCCTCAATATATCCACGCACGGCAATCTTGCTGATGCGCTTCTCTAACATGTCAAAGGCTTCCTGCTCTCGGATGAATCCGAGTACGGCATCCCAGTCCGCTACGTTGGCATAGTCCGTAGTGGTTAGGAACGCAGTGCCGTGTTTGGTCTTGAACGAGGTAACACCTTGAGCGTCAGCCTGTTCTTTAATCCATGCTTCTAACTTCTCCATCTTGGCTTTGATGGTGGACACACGGTCTTTCACCTCGGCTTCGATGGCTTCCTTCTGTGACCGCAACTTCATGTAAGTTGCCACCACATCATCTACATTTACAGTCATAGTTGTCACCTATTAGTCTGTTGTTGAATTAAATCAAGAAGCAAACCTTGCAGTTTCTGCTTGTTCTTTAGCCGTTCGTACATCTTGTACTCAAGGTCTGTCGCCTCGATGTGGATGACGTTCGACACATGCTTCTTACCTATACGCTCAATGCGTCCGTTTGCCTGAACATATTGCTCATTGCTTGTCACAGGGCCATACCAGACAATCGTAGACGCACTGGTGAGCGTTAGCCCATGCGCCATCGTCCCCGGATGGGCAATCAAAACATGTGGGTCTTTGGCATGTTGGAAGTCGTGGAAGATTTGGTTTCGCTTGTGGCTAGACACCTCTCCGTTCACAACACCAACTGACCAATGCTTGCCAAGTTCCTTCTCCAACATGTGCAGAGTGCCTGTCAGTGGTACGAATACGATTACTTTCTCTCCTGCTTCTTCAATCACCTCCTTCACGAGATTGACACGGGGAGTACAGTCCAACTCAATGTGTTGTCCATCATCGCCGTAGGCTACACCGCAGGCTATCTGAACAAGTTTCTGAATCTTGACTGCTTCATTGACTGCCGTGATAGTTCCATCGGCAGACATCTCGGTAACGAAATGCCGTAGCATTTGCGTGTAATGTTTCTTCTGTTCGGGTGTGAGTTCAACCTGCCGTGTTTGCACCACGGTATCGGGCAAGTCAAAGCACTCATCACGAGTAAAGCGCACTGCGGGTTGCAGGATGTGCTTCACAATATCAACTGATTCAGGGCGGGGCACAAACTTCCACTGCCCAATCTTCATCATCACCTGTTCACGGAACGCAGTGTATGTCTTGGTGCAGTACGGACTGTTGACCAACTTCGACAATGCCCACGCATCTGTCGGGTCGTTAGGAGTCGGGGTTCCGGTCATCAACCACAAACGTGTTGCAGGATTAGCGTCCATCCACTTCCGGAATATCTTAAAGCGTTGTGTCGTCGGGTTGCGTAGTACCGCCGCCTCATCGACAATCACCAAGTCAAACATACCCTTGGCTTCTTCGGCAATGATGTTGAACCCATCGTGGTTGATGATGTAAAACTCAACTTCTTTGCGTAAGAGTTGCTTGCGCTTGTCCGCTGTACCGTGGAGGACGACAAACTTCCGATGGGGGAACCCAGTAAAGACTGCATCACCCCACACCCGCTCCAGTGTGGATAGTGGTGAAAGGATGAGTACCTTCTTTACATGCTTGGTTCTGATGAGATAGTCCGCAGCCCACAATGCAGATTGTGTCTTACCCGTACCGATTTCATTCAGCACCAACCCTCGATGGTTGAGCGTCAAGAACGCAGCAGTTTGTTTCTGATGGTCATACGGGGTGTACTGCCCGGGCCAGTCGTAGTAATGCAAGATGGGTGATGGCGCATTGATGCCGAGATTTCTCAGCACACGCACCTCATCAAGTTTGTGTGGTGTCACAACCAATGGCACACCACGAACCTCAATAGGCTTCGCAGTCGGGATACTGTCGAGTACCCGATTGGGATTGTTTAACTTCAGAGCAAGCGTCCTTGCTTGTTCCACCACTAACATGTTGTCACCTGTAAAGTTTCTCTTTAATAATCACGTCCAGTTGGTCAATCGTGTCTTGGTCATAGACCACCATCCACCAACCACCTGCCTTCTGAATCTTTGCACCACACTGCACTTGTAAGGCAGTCGGCTTTTTGCTCTTGTCTGCCTTCACTTCTATGCCGAGGAACTGACCCTTCACAATCGCAATGATGTCGGGGATTCCTGCCACTCCGAACCCGTTGTTCGCAGGGAAGAAGTACCACACACCATGTTCTTTCAGAACCTCAACAACCTTCTTCTTTACCTTACCTTCAGGGGTATTATAAGACACTTTACGCTCCTGTCAAGTAAGGTTAAACCCTAGCCGAATCACAGTCGTGTCGGGCGGGGCAGAATCTGCACAAGCCCGAGGGCTTGGCAGGCCAGTTGTCGTGTTCAAGACTGGTGTGAATCCGTTGGATACGCTTCATCACGTCAGCCCAAATCGGGTTGATGTCAATGCGGTTGTACTGCTCGGTGTCCATCTCCATCGTCTTGAGCCACACGAGGGAAGTCTTTACACGAACCACATCGGGGTAGTGCTTGAACACTTGGGCGGCGAACATCTGCATCTGAAACTGGTCGGCATTTCGCTTACCTGTTTTCCAGTCCATCACTACGGCATCATGCCCGTTGATTACAAGCACGTCAAGTTTAGACCGGAGCCAAGCGTCAGCATCCCACCAACCTGTTGGTGTAAGGTTGTCGTTGAGCACCAGTTCTTTTTCGATGTGCAGTTCACCCCCGTTGGCAATACGCTCCACCGACTGGCACAGTGGTTCGTAGTGCGCTACCTCTTGGGGTAGGGTACTGTCGCCCTTCAGCCTGTACTCAAGATATTGGTGGATGCGTTCGCCGTACTTGCTCGCTTCGCCCCCCTCGTCAATGACATCTTTGACAACACGCTGACGGAAGTAGCGGTATGGGCAGTTCTCGTACAACTTAATGGACGAGTAGGAGTGGGCAAGGCGCATAGGTTGTAGCCCCTCGGGGTGTCCTTGGGGTTCTCTGTTCATTGGAAATCCCAGTGTACCTCAGTTGTGCATACGGCGCAAGATGTCGTATTTGAGGACTTCCAACTGGGCAAGAATCTCCATCACATCATCCATCTTGGTCGAGAATCGGGTGTACACCCCATCTGTTTTCATCAGGATGAGTATGTTGCTTGCGCCTTCTTCTTCAACCTTGGTCATGGCAGACTGCAACATCTCAACAACTTCTGCTTTGCGTTTATTCTCGACTACTTCAGTCAGGTTTGTTACGTCTTTCATTTGTTCTTCCTCTTAGGTTTAGGTAGTTCACCAACTTGTTGGAGTTTCATGAACGGGTAGTTCATGCGTAGCACTGCCAGTGATGCCATCAACTTACCTCGGGTAATCATGTGGCTACGCTTACTGTCGGGCATGTCTATCCAATAGAACGGCTTGGCATATCCGTAACGAACCGTGTTGATTTCGTCAATGAAAACTTTTATATCTGCACCCATCATGTGTCTCCATAGTTAGTTGCCACACCCGATTCACATGCCACTGGCAAGTCGGCACACCACGCGGGCGGAGTGGACATAATCTCCACAAGAAGTTGCTCTGCGTCTGTTGCCTGTTGTGCCGGGGCCGTGATGATGATTTCATCGTGCACTTGGAAAGCAACGTGGTAGTGCTGACCAATCTTTGCCATCTGTTCAGCCACAACAATACGAGCCAGTGCCTGAATGATGTTCTCAGTTGCCTTGCCCCCGTAGATTTTTGTCCACGAGATGTCATCCACTTCGCCTGTTAGCACTCGGTCTTTGACTGCCTTGCGGTACTGCCGTGCATCACCAATATATTCATAGTTGCTTGCGTTCGCACGGAGTGCTGGATAGTGGATGTACAACCCATTGGGCAGGCGTATGCCATGCTCATCGTAGGTCACGCACTTACTAATGACACCGTTTTGTCGTGCAAGGATACCGCCCAGTGCACTTCCACACTTCTGCCATAGGGCAACAATTCTGTGGTTCTTCTGTCGGTACAGTCGGACGATGCGCTCGGCTTCTTCAATAGTAATCTTGACTGAGATACCACCCTGACCAATCTCTAGTGTGCGTCTGAATTTCTCAGCCCCCATGCCATAGCCAAGTCCCAAGATACAAGTCTTGCCAACAAATCGTTCTATCTTGTCAGCCTTGGTGATGGTGCGACCATAGACTTCGGATGCAAACTCAGAGTACACATCTCGCTTCTCAGCAAACGCACCTATCAAATCATGTTGCTCTGCCACCCATGCCACCATCCTTGCTTCAATCTGTGACGAATCACAAGCAATCAGGACTTGCCCTTCGGGTGCTTTCAATGCACGACGAATGGTATTATTGCCACGAGCAGGAAGATTTTGTAGGTTGAGTTTGTCACCCCCCGAGAACCTGCCTGTGTGCGCACCATAATAGTTGAGCATGATTGGCAGGCGACCTCGCTCGGACACCGCAATCAAGTTCTGAGTTCGGGTCTCCTCAATAGTGGACTTCACCCCGAGCCTCGCAGCGACCGCAACCTGCACCCTCTCATCAGGATGTTCTAGTAAGTCAGTGAATCCCTTGTCGGTCTTTCCAAAAGCAAAGGTTTCTTTGCCTGTGCGTGCGCTCACCTTGGTTGGTGGCTCGACCCCCAAGTTCTTCAGATACTTCGCAAAGATTTGGTTGCTCATCAGGGTCTTGGTAATGGCTTCGTCGCTCACCCCCGTAAGTCCCATGTCAGCAATCAGCGTTCGCTTACGAGCAAGGACTTCCTCAAGATGTTGCTCTAAGAGTTGCCTGTCCAACTCGATGGTCGGCTCGGTGTACATGCGCAAGGTTTGGTCAATCACCAACAACTCACTGGTTGGAAATCCCTTGCTCAGTTTCTTGAACAACTGATAGGTAAGTTCCACATCGTTCTTGCAGTACTCGCCGTATCGTGCCAGTTCATCAGGCGCAAAGTCTGCCCTGCGTTTGCCAATCGCATTGAGAACTTCCTCGCCCTTCTGCCCTAGCCCGTAGTATGTAGCCAGTGCTTTGAGGCTACCCCCCACAGTCATTTGGTGAAATGGTCTTGCCATAGATAAAGTGTCAAGCCACAACTTAGGCTTGATACCAAAGAGCCACGACAGGATTGCCCCATCGAAAGCGGTGTTGTGACAGAGGATTGCTTTGTCACGGTAGTCAAGGGACTTCAGAAACTTGGCAGGGTCACTGCCCGAATACCAATCGGTCGGGTAGTTGTTGACCTTCACCCCCACACCAATGACCTCGAACTGAGGGTCACGGATGTAGGCTTCGGTGGTCATCTTCGACAGGCTAAAGTCCTTGTCGTAGTAAGTTTCAAAGTCAATGGTCACGATGTCCATTGGTTCTCTCAATCTCCTGCAAAATCCACAGGTTCAATAGCCGAGTTTGGAATAAAAGTTCCTGCGATTTGACACGAGCATCGGCATACTTGTGCATCAACAGGCACTCATGGATTTCTTTGTTCAACTTGTCCATGCGCAACATGATGGTTGCGTAGTCAAAGAACTCGTAGTTAGTCACGGGCTTGCATCCATATAAATGTGAGGAGGGCGACTGCACCCAATGCGGTAAAGCATCCGAGTAAGAACATCGCCCACTTAAAGATTTCCCAAATGGCTTCAATCATCTTCACGCACCTCAACAAGTTTGTCGATGTAGTGCTTGGCTTTCTTGATGTCGTCAAGCCCACCCTTCACATCGCATCGTGCAAGATATTTGATTGCATTACCACGCAGGAATCCTGCGAACTGTTCGGGTGTCATCCATGATTCCATAGCCTTCCAAGGTTGGACTCCCATGTTCTTGTAATGGTCACCACCAACTTGGATTGCATCAGCCTTAGTGCTTGGTACAAATCGGATAGGTGAATTGCCCGTGACTTCACTTGGGATAGACGCATTGCTACGCTCGATAAAGTCAGCGTGTTCTTCCTTGCGAATTTTGTACACAATAGGCATAGCTACCTTGAACTTCGCACCAACTTCTTTTGGTGTTGCAAGCGGGTGCTTGCGAAAATACTCACGAACTTTTTGTGATTTAGATTTCATTTGATTCTCCTTCAAAGGTTAAAACATCAACACCCATGCCACACGAGGCTTCGTGTTCACAGGCAATCTCTACTGCCCTCTTTGCATCAGCACCCATTGCCAATGCGCCAAAGGCAAAGTCTCTACCACTACCAATACACATCGCACCGCTCTCAGTAAATTCCATCGGGTGCGGTGAGCGTTCATACTTAAACACCCTTCTCTGTGGTGTCACGACAAGTACGCCCACCCACTTGTCGTTATCTTCTTGGTGCTTTGGAAACTTGTCGGCTTCCGCACCATTCTCAAACCACTTGAACATGGCTTGAGCGTAGTCATAGTCGCCTGAGAACCCAATCAAACTACCGTTGATACGGAATATCTTGGTGACCTTACGCTTTAACCCTGCATTAGTGGCTTGTTTATCTGAGGCAAGCATCTTGCCATCCCATACGATGACTGTCATTAGCAACTCCTTTTGCTATACCCATGTTCAACGAACGCTACTTCTTCCTCTAGCAACTTGACACGAGCGTTCAACGCATCAATTTCTTTCTGTTGTTCCTGCCATGCGGCATCCCATACATCCTTACTCCACCCACCATCATCTTCATAGGCGACACCACCAATGAAGTATGCGTAAGAACCATCACGCTTTTGTATGTCCATAGTCATCTCCTTACCAATCATCACCACGAGGAATGTCAATACCCAAATCACCATAGTCTGAGTACCGACCGTTATCTTCATCAACATCATCAAACAATGACTTCGGTGGCTTGTGCTTAACTTCTTTGAGTTGCTTGGTCTTACCGCCGTACAACGCATCGTTGATACGGTTCACCGCCTTGTCAATCTCTGATAACTTCTTGGGCTTACCCTTCTTGGGTTGCTCTCGGATAGGGGCAAACAACCATGTCTCGGATGTCTTACCCCTAGTCTGACAAGCATCACACTTCCATCTGCGTGTAGTGCTACTGTTACTGTCCTCCCACCGTGTGTCGAGGCACTTCATTCGTGCCTTGCATGTCGGACACTTCATCGTAGACCCCAAACTTTCGGCGCAGGTCTATACTGTATGTGGTACATATCCTATCTACCTCATCTATCACTTCATTGACTGTTGTTGTGGATGAGTAATAGCCACGCCGTACTGATTTGATAAAGCCTTTCAGTAAGTCCGTGGAACACTCGCTTGATTTGATAGAAGTGTATAACACATCCTGCCACTTGTCCGAGTTCCAGTCGGGCATCTCCCAGTTATATCGGTTCTGTCCATTGCGTTCGGTATCTACTTGTTGGATGAGCGATTCAAGTACACCCATACGAGCACGAATCTTTACTGCAAGTTTGAACTTACGCAAGGCTCGTAGCCACTCCAACTTGTTGTCCTTGTTTACCTTTTGTTTGGATAAGGGAACACGAGCATTGACAGGCTCATAAGTATTGAGGTCAAAGCACAGTCCATCGAACACTTCGTAGCCTTCTACTTTAGTAAAGTAATTCCACGCACCGTAGTTGTCAGGGTTCTGTTCTTTGAACTGTTCGTATAGTGGAGTAGGCTTGACTACATATCTGCCCATAGCCTTACGCACCCACACAAATGGGATGGCTCGTTGTAGTGCTTGGCTCAAAGTCACACTACAATTTCTTGCTTCGTTCGCAGTCATCTTAAATGTAAACTTGTTGTCAGGTGAAAAGACACCGACCACAGTACTACCAAGGCGCAGTTCGTAGTTCTCACCGACCTGATACATCCGTGCCCATGACTGCACAGGTCTACCACTCTCAGGGTTTCGTGCCTTCTTAAACCATTCATGAACTTCTTGGTAGGAAAGTTTGTCTGTTCTCATGTCGATTCCTTATCGTGTAATTTTGTGGGCTACAACTGCGGCAGTCATAGCGGATAGGTCTACATCAATGGCGAGTTCCTTCTTCTCACGCTCGACCACTTTGCGATGACGCTCTTTGTACTCCTCGGGAATCAAGTCCCATAAGGGTTGCCACATCTTGAGGGCAGGGGCTAGAGTTGCATGTGCCGTGATAATCTTCTGCACTTGGGCAACGAACTCATCACGCTTGGTGTTGACTGCCTTGATACGGTCTTGCCATTCTTTGACCTCGACAAACAATTCACCCCATACCAAGTGGTCTTTAAGGGTGATGTTGTTATTGCTGTAACTACTGGCTCGTTTGGCATACTCGTTCTCGGTGAACTCACGAACCCATGCTCGTTTGCTAGGGAAGTCAAAGCGCAGTCCGCAGTTCACACTACCTACACGGTCAATTTCAATGTTGTCTACCATGTACAGGAACTCCTGCGGTACTGCGTTCAATGCAGAAACATGTTGTCCAAAGAGTGTCGTGTAAATCTTATCTGCCCACTCGTTGCTTGGTCGTGAGTTCTTTGCAGTCTCCAACTGCTTGTCGAATACTGCCTTTGCTCGTTTGATAATCTCGTCTTGCAGTTCTTTGCTAAAGCGTACTGTTGCCATGTCACTCTCCTTCTTTGGTTAATATATCTAATGCTTTCTTTGCTTGCTCTTGCACCTCGGGGATACCGTACATCTCTGCGTACTCTGAATCAGGTGCAAGTTGCTCAATGACAAACACAAGATTGTGTATTGCCATAACCACCATTTGTTTCTCATCAATCGTCATCGTCTACCTCCTGTAAGTCATTGGCAATTACAGTTTCCTGTACTGCCTCGTCAGTTATCAAGTAGTCATACTCTTTCTCCAACTTGCGGTACAAGTCCCGCATGTAGTTCTTGAATATCTCTACGCTCTCTTTCTCAAAATCTACAATCTCGTTATCCAATTCTTTATCCCACTGCTCTACAACTTGTTGGTGAAAGTCTGTTGGTATGTCAACGCAGTACTCCAATCGGTCAGCCTCGATATAAAACCGAGTGCAATTCTCGTGGTAGTAATGCCCATCATGTGATGTACTGAACTTCAATGAACCGCCACTATCCAACAACTTGCGTATCAT
>ERZ869929.106-NODE-106-length-44607-cov-9.142934_pt1 | contig 44607 bp, 57 predicted proteins | sample MGYA00579312_ERZ869929 | MGnify/ENA primary metagenome ERZ869929 (study PRJEB32216, sample SAMN09231818) | wastewater metagenome | place: USA: Maryland | collected 2016-08-09 | study: EMG produced TPA metagenomics assembly of the PRJNA472060 data set (Reclaimed... | reverse complement strand
CTCACCCTGCTCACCCTGCTCACCCTGCTCACCCTGCTCACCCTGCTCACCCTGCTCACCCTGCCCCTCAATTCCCATGAACAGTGACGAACACATGCGCCTTGCATGCACTCTGCATACACGCCCGAGCACATGCGACGCATTGGCGGTATCCCCTGCCCACATGTGAGCGCCCACGTGCTCCTGCGAATGACTTGCAACAGCAACAGATAGACCGGGGGTAGGGTGGGGGTGCCCCCTCGGCTGGGCGCGCGCTATAGTATGCCATGAGATCACCGAGATTGTTCTAAGCGGATAGGAGTATTCGCCGAACTACCACCGCCATCAGCCGAGTTCTCGGGCCTTGATGAATTTCTCTTCGCCGAACTACCGGGCGCATAGGCACCCTTCCAGACAATCGGCTCTGGCCTAAGCCTTCGCCGATCCCCAATCCGGCCAAACCCCCGGATTGACAAGGCCTATTGACCTTTTCCGCCCGATCGTGCTAAGAGGCCTGCAAATGGCTCAAGCTGTCGCCGAACCCAAATTTCTGGAGCTGCGTGTCCCGATGCCCGACGAGGGAAAGTGGGGCGCTGCCATGCTTGCCCTCCCGACCGATCGCCAGCGACAGTTCGTCATGGCGCTCGTCGAATACGGCGACATCAATTTTACCCAGGCGGCAATCCGGGCCGGTTTCTCCCCGGCGAGCGCCTCGGTCACTGGACATCGCCTCGCACACGACGAAGGCATCCAGGCGGCTATCCGCGAGGAGGCCCACCGCCGGCTCGGGTCCGCGGGCATTGCCGCCTCGAGCTTCCTGCTGTCGGCGCTGAGCGATCCGCTCGTCCAGACCAAGGACAAGCTCAAGGCTGCGGAAATGATTTTCAATCGCATCGGCCTGCCAGCCCAGTCGGAGCACAAGGTCACGGTCGAGCACACCATGTCCGACGACGAGAAGCTCGAGCGCATCAAGGAACTCGCGGCCAAGCATGGCGTCTCGGTGCAAAGCCTGCTCGGCGACTTCGTGGACGCAGAGTTCACTGAGGTCAAGGAAGCCCCCGAGGGCACCCCGGTCTTTGAGCCCGACGAATGGTGACTTCGCTCGATGAGGCCCTGAAATCCTTAGAGGCGCTGGAGGAACGCAAGACCTTCGAGCGCATCCACTACTTCACGCCCTACCCCAAGCAGCTCGAGTTCTTCGGGATGGGGAAGGTCAAGCGCGAGCGGCTGCTGATGGCGGCCAATCAGGTGGGCAAGTCCTACGCGGGGGCCTACGAAACCGCCTGCCATCTCACCGGGCAATACCCAAGCTGGTGGCCTGGCCGGGCATGGGACCGAGCGGTACGCGGCTGGGCGGCCGGCCCGACATCCCTGCTGGTCCGCGATACGGCGCAGAAGCTCCTGTTGGGCGAGCCCGGTGTTCCCGAGCGCGCGGGCACGGGAATGATCCCGAAGAAAGCGATCCTCGACACCTCGACGGCGCGCGGCATTATCGACGCGGTGGACACCTTGCAGGTCCGGCACAAGTCGGGCGGCGTCTCGATCCTGAAGTTCAAGTCCTATGAGCAGGGGCGCGTCAAGTTCCAGTCGGACAGTCTCGACTTCATCTGGGACGACGAGGAGCCGCCGCAGGACATCTACTCGGAGGAGCTGACCCGAACCAACGCCACGGACGGTATGGTCTTTACGACCTTCACTCCGCTCGAGGGTATGTCGGACGTGGTGATCTCCTTCGTGCAGAACCCGACTTCCGATCGCGGGCTCGTCACCATGACGATCGACGACGCCAAGCACATGACGCCCGAGAAGCGCCAGCAGATCATCGCCTCCTATAAGCCGTGGGAGGTCGAGGCCCGCACCAAAGGCGTCCCGATGCTCGGCTCCGGCCGCGTCTTCCCCTACCCGGAAGAAAGCATCATGGAGCCGGATATGGCGTATATCCCGGTGCACTGGACGAAACTGTGGGGCATCGACTTCGGCATTGCGACCGACCATCCCTTCGCCGCGGTGCTCAGCGCATGGGACCGCGACAACGATGTGCTGCATCTGCTGAAGGGTATCCGCGTCTCCGACCAGCTCCCCGAGAACCACGCCAAGCCGATGAAGGCGGTGGGCGCGGCGGTCCCCGTCGCCTGGCCCCATGACGGCATCAACCGCGAGAAGGGCTCAGGCGAGCAAATCTCCAAGTCCTACTCGAAGGCCGGGCTCGCCATGCTCGGGACACACGCCGCATTCCCCGATGGCTCGATCTCGACCGAGGCCGCCGTGTCCGAGATGCAGGAGCGCATGGTCTCAGGGCGCTTCAAGGTTGCGGCCAGTATGTCGCAATGGTTTGACGAGTACCGCATGTACCACCGCAAGGACGGCCTTCTCGTCAAGACGAGGGACGACCTGATCTCGGCAACGATGAAAATCATCATGGACAAACGCCGCGGCCGCGCTGTGCCTCTGGGCAACAAGTCCAGTCGCCGCCGGCAGGACACCGCGGAAGGTGTTGACTTCGATCTGTTTTAGCGGTACAAGCCGCATCACTCTTTTTGTGCGCGCATCCTCACATTGACCGGACATGCAATGCCGACCGTAACCGTGACCCTGCTGCGTCTCATCGCCCCACGCGCAAAGGCGGAACTCATCAGGGACCTCACGGCGCCGCTCGCCAAGTGGACCCAGCACTATGGGATTGTCTCCTCTCTGCGGTTGGCGCACTTCCTCGCGCAGTGTGCGCATGAGACGGATGGTTTCAAAACGCTCGAGGAATATGCGAGCGGCAAAGCCTACGAGGGCCGCAAGGACCTTGGGAACACCCGACCGGGTGATGGTGTGCGGTACAAGGGGCGTGGCATCTTCATGCTCACCGGCCGCGCGAACTATGCCTTCTACGGCAAACTGATCGGTGAGGACCTGGTTGGCTTCCCCGAACGAGCAGCCTCTCCAGATGTCTCGGCACGTATAGCGTGCGCCTACTGGGACAAGAAGGGGCTCAATGCTTGGGCGGACAAGGATGACCTAAAGGCGATCACCTATCGGATCAACGGAGGCTATAACGGCCTTGCGAACCGAGGCGCGTATCTGAAGCGCGCCAAGGCAAAATTGGTGGTTGAGACAGACGTGTCTGTACCGCCGGCTCCTACCGAGCCCCAGTTGCCGGACGGCCCGATTGCTCCGCCCCCCACGGAACCGTGGTGGAAAAGCTGGGACATCGTGGCATTGGCAACAGCAGCGCTATCCGCGCTGGGTTCGATCTTCTCTGGCGCCACAGGGGTAGCTGCCTGGGCGCTTCTTCTTCTCGTTCTCGGTGGTCTTGGGATCGCCGGGTTCCTCATTCTGCGGCAGCGAAGGGTAGGCCAATGACTATAAGCATCATCCTCGGGGCAATCAGCTCCTGGTTCTTGTCCGTCGTCTGGCCGGTCATTCTTGCTTTCGCTGGCTGGATTGTTGCCGGCGCCAGCTTCGTCTTGGCGTTCCTGTTTTCGGTGAACGTGCGCAAATACACGATCGCGGCCATCGCCATCGCCCTTCTCGTCGTCATCATCTGGTCCCACGGCTTCTTCACGGGGCGCGCCTCGACCGGCAGCGCCGACATCTGCAAGAACCCGGCCTTCCACCAGATCGTCCTTTCCGGTCGCAATTCCGCGACCACTGTGCAGGCAGTCCGCGAGCACAATGATCTCGGCGAGCAGCTTGGCTGCTGGTCGAACGGCAACATCCGCTAGGAGCGCTCTATGACTATCCAACTGGAACAACTCCCCCGCATCGCAGCCGAAGCCGGCTGGGCTGCTGCTTCCCTCCTTGGCGCCGCCAAATTCGGCACCAAAGCCAAAGCCTGGACCGACCTGACGCCAGAAGCGCAGGCGCTTAACGTTGAGGTTGCCAAGAGCGTCCTTGGCATCCCGAACGCCCTCACCGAGGCGGATGAGGTGTACGTTGGCGACACGGCGGCGTTCATCGCTGTCGTCCGCCAAGCTTGCGTCTCGCTCGGCTTCACGGTCATCGTGCCGCTGCCGCAGCCCCCGGTCGAGGAGCCGGCACCCGAACCTTCTTTCGAGGACTATCCATCGGCCCCCGAGGAGGTCTATGACGACCCGACCCCCTCGCCGCGCGACACCATCGCGGCTGAGCTGGCGGTGCAGAAGGCTGCCGGCGACAAGGCCGCCGGCTTCGACAAGGACGAGGATGATGGCGGGACCGATTAGCGCCAAGAACTATCTGCTCTCCCCGGCGTCCAGTGATCTGTTCGCCGGGGACACGCTTACGCAGAACCTCCAGAACCAACTGGAGGAACGGCGCAAGAAACTTCTGGCCGCCGCAAAAGGCCAGAGCCCCCTCTCTACCGTCGGCGGTGCGGCGCTCGACCTGGGACTGACCCCAAGTGTCTGAGTACGATACCTTCGCCGCGGCGCCAGTCGGCCAGACCGATCGAGAGATGCAGGTCGCCGAGGGTGTGCTCTCGCGCTTCGCGGAAGCTGTCACCTACCGAAATTCATTCGCTCAGCAGTGGGAGGAAGTCGCCTCGCTGGTTCTGCCAGCGCATCGCGGCACTTTCATGTACGGTGCCTACTCGACACCGGGCGACAAGAAGACTGACCAGCAGGTTGACGCCAGCGGCATGATGGCGCTCCATCGCTTCGCCGCGATCTGTGACAGCCTGCTGACGCCGCGCAACTCGCGCTGGCACGCGCTGAGCGCCAACGACGAATACGTGATGAAGGACCGCGCCACTCGGCTGTGGTTCGAGGACACGACCCGCCGGCTGTTCCGCTATCGCTACGATCCGGCTGCGAACTTCTCGAGCCAGAACAACGCCAACTTCGAGCAGCTCGGCGCCTTCGGCAACATCGGCATGTTCGTCGACCGCCAGTACAGCGTGCGCGGCCGCAAGGGCCTGCGCTATCGGTCATTGCCGATGGGCGAGCTGTTCCTGTTCGAGAACCATCAAGGGCTCGTGGACGAGTTCATCCGCTGGTTCCGCCTCACCGCCCGCCAAGCCTACGAGCTTTGGCCGGACAAGTTCCCCGAGAAGCTGCGCGAGCCACTGCTCAAGGGCAGCCTCACTAAATACGATTTCCTGCACCACGTCGCGCCGCGCAAGACCTACGATCCCGACCGGCTGGACGACGAGGGCAAGCCCTACAAGTCGTGCTACGTCTTCATGGACGGCCGCACAATATTGCAGGAAGGCGGCTACAATAGCTTCCCTGCCGCGATCAGCCGTTACTCACAGGCACCGGGCGAAGTGTACGGCCGCGGGCCAGCGATGCTGGTGCTGCCGGCGCTGAAGACTTTGAACGCGCAGAAGCGCACCTTCCTCAAGCAGGGCCACCGCGCAGCGGACCCAGTGCTGCTGACGGCCGATGATGGGCTCGTCGATTTCTCCATGAAGCCCGGCGCCCTCAACAAGGGCGGCTGGTCCTCGGATGGAAAGCCGCTGGTGGGCGTCCTGCCGACCGGCGACATCCAGACTTCCGAGGAGATGATGGCTGTCGAGCGCAGCACCATCAATGACGCCTTCCTCGTGTCGCTGTTCCAAATCCTCGAGGAGACGCCGCAGATGTCGGCGACCGAGGTGATCGAGCGCGTCAATGAGAAGGGCATTCTAATCGCGCCCACGATGGGCCGCCAGCAGTCCGAGTATCTTGGCCCGCTGATCGACCGCGAACTCGATCTCCTGTCCGACATGGGCCTGTTGCTCCCGATGCCCCCGCGGCTGAAAGAAGCGGGCGGCTCCTACTCCGTCGTCTATACCTCGCCGCTCAGCCGCGCCGCACGCGCGCAGGAGAGCGCGGGCTTCATGCGCTCGGTCGAAGGCGTCAAGGAACTCGTCAACATCACCCAAGACCCCAGCCTCCTCGACCGCTTCAATTTCGATATAGCGGTTCCCGAGATCGCCGAGCAGCAGGGCGTCCCAGAGAACTGGATGTCGTCCGACGCTCAGGTCGCCGCCAAGCGCGAGAACCGCGCGCAGGCGCAGGCGAAGCAGCAGGAAATCCAAGCAATGCCGGCGCAGGCTGCGATGATGAAAGCACAAGCCGCGGCTCAAAAGAACGGCGGCGGGCAGCAAGGACCGTCACAGCCTGGGGTTGTCTAAGTGATCCTTCTCGACTTCATGCGGGCGCGCAAGCGCGCGTATCAGGACGCCTTCAACAGCCCCTCCGGCGCTGAGGTGCTCATCGACCTTGCGCGGTTCTGCCGCGCCAACGAAACGACCTTCGATCCTGACCCGCGGCTCCACGCGGCACTCGAAGGGCGGCGTGAAGTCTGGCTGCGCATACAGCAGCACCTCAATCTCACGTCGCAAGACTTGGCCGACCTGTATCAGGGCAAGCGGCCGTTCCAGCTCATGCTAACCAAGGAATAGCCAATGGCAGAAGAACAGACAACCACAACTGCACAGACGACAACTACTACGGCCCCCGTTGCGAAATGGTACGAGGGCAAGGCCGATGCGGAAACCGTAGGCTACCTCCAGAACAAGGGGCTTGCTGACAAGCCGCTCGAGGAGGTCGCCCTCACCGCCATTCGTTCACACCGCGAAGCCGAGAAGTTCATCGGTGCTCCGGCAAACGAAATCCTCCGGGTGCCCAAGGCCGACGCTGACGAAGCAACGGTCAAGGCGTTTTGGGAGAAGCTCGGCGCCCCCGCCAACGGCAAAGAGGGCTACGACTTCAGCTCGATCAAGGCTGCGGACGGTTCACCTCTGGCCTCACCGGCTATCGACGCCGTGCGTGAGATTGCGGCTGAGTTGCATCTGCCGAAGGACGCAGCCCTCCGCATCGCCAACCGCATTGTGAAGCTGGAGGCCGATCGTGCTACCGAAACCGATACGGTGCGCCAAGGCCAGCTTGCTGAGCAGAAGGCTGCGCTGGCGAAGAATTGGGGGCCGAATGCGGCTGTCAATCTCGTCATCGCGCAGTCGGCGGCGGCGAAGCTCGGCATTGCACCTGAAGCGGTCACGGCTCTCGAAAGCGTTGTCGGCTACGACAAGGTGATGGAGATGTTCCGCGTCGTTGGCACCAAGATCGGAGAGGACCGCTTCGTCGTTCCGCCGGCTGGTGGCACGGGCGTTATGACCCGCGAAGCGGCTGTTGCCCGCATGGACGAGTTGAAGGCGGATACTGCTTGGCGCGATCGGTACCTAGCCGGCGGCGCCGCCGAGAAACGGGAGATGGCTTCGCTCGTCGCTGTTGCAGCGGGTTAAAGGCTATTGACAATCATTTGCAGGTGAGTTAAAAGCCCACCTCAACGCACAGTAGTCCCCCGGTTTGGATAAGGGCACGGCAGGAAACCGAACCGAGGGACACTGATGTCCGAAAATCTTTACAGCCTCTACACCACGCAGTTCTCCGCCAACCTGGAAATGAAACTCCAGCAGACCGGCTCGAAGTTCCGTGGTCGCATCAGCGAAGGCACCCACGTCGGCAAGCAGGCCTCCCCGATCAATCAGATCGGCGCGATCAAGGCCCGCCGCCCCGCCGGCCGCTTTGCTCCCAAAGACCGGACGGACGCAGGCTTCACCCGGCGTTGGGTGTTCCCCATCGACGGCGAGATCGACCAGCTCATTGACAGCTTTGACGAGCTGAAAACGATCGTCGATCCGAAGTCGGCTTACGTCTCCAACGCCGCTTCCGCTATCGCCCGCGACTGGGATGACATCATCATCGCCGCCGCGACCGGCACCAACTACACCGGCACTGAGCCGGGCTCGCTGTCGGCCGAAACGTTCGACACGACTGCCTACCGCATCGCTGACAACTTCGGTTCCTCGGCGGCCTCCGGCCTTACCGTGGCGAAGATTGTCGAGCTGCGACGCATCCTGCGCCACAACCACGTCGATCTCGAAAGTGATCCCGTGACCATCTTCGCTGGCTCGACGCAGGAAAGCGATCTGCTCAACCAGGTTCAGGTGGTCTCGACCGAGTTCAACGACCGGCCGGTCCTCACCGATGGCAAGGTCACTCGCTTCCTCGGCTTCGACATCGTGTACACCGAGCGCCTGCCGACCTACACCACGACCACTCGTGGCGTTCTGGCAATCGCCAAGTCGGGCATGTATCTCGGCGTCTGGAAGGACGCCATCAACAAGGTCTCGACCCGCAACGATCTCAGCGGCGAACCGTATGATCTCTACTCGCAGTGGTCCTGTGGCGCAACGCGCACGCAGCCCGGCAAGGTCATCCAGATCGCTTGCTACGACGCCGCGGGCGCTGACATTACGCCGTAAGGCGTGAGGCGGGGGTACGCCCCCGCTTCCCAACTGAAACTCCAAGGAGCCTCCAATGGCTGTTGACCACGTAAAAGCTACCGGCGTCACGAACCTCGACGCCACCCCCCGTGTCCCGAACACGGCCGGCCAGGGCGGCGCTGCCGAACTGAAAGAGATCAGCGGCTACGTTACCGCTGTGGCCTCCAGCTCGGCAGATGCGACCTATCAGGTCATTCGCGTTTCGTCCGACAGCATCATCAAAGAGCTGTGGTTCGAGAGCGAGGCGCAGGGTGCCGGTAAGTTCGACGTGGGCGTGTACTACGCCACCGACGGATCGAAGGCCGATGCCGCAACGTCTCTTTTGGCCGCGGCTGCGATCGACCAGGACTTCTTTGCGACCGTCATCGACTGCGCGTCGGCGGTGGCTCGCACGAGCATCCTGAACGAGGGTGGCTTCTACACGCTCGACAAGCGCAACCAGCCGCTGTGGCAGGCCCTCGGCCTCACCAGCGACCCGAAGTGCAACTTCGACATCTGCTTGACGGTCAAGACCACCGCGGTCACGACCGGCACCGGCAAGGTCGGGCTCCAGGCGCTCTACACCAACTAAGGACTGAGCTATGGCGCGGTTCCCGATCGGGCTGACAAAAGGCAAAGTGGTCGCCGGGCAACTGGCGGCTACCTACACCCCGATCGCCGACCCGGCCGCGTCAATCACTACGGCTGATGCAGCAGTCACTACGGCGGAAGCCGCCGCGGCTGGTGTGTATGCTCTGGCGGGCTTCAGCGCCCTAGTCGGCGCCGCCGCTGCGCAAGCTGCACTCGACGCTGTGTTGACAGCAATCCATACGGCGCTGACGGCTTCGTCCGCGCTCCTCGCTTCGGATGTCCACGTCAACGTGAACGCATCCACCGTGACTACCCGCAGCCAGTTGGCCGCGCTTCTGAACCACGCCAAGTTCGCGGCCGAAAGTGGCATCGGCGGACTGACCCCGTAGGAGCCTTGAATGTCGAACCACTACGTCAGCATCAACCGCGGCAAGGACGGCTTCAAGCTGTCTGACTTCACGACTGGTTCGTCCTCGACTTCGGGTGACGACATCGAACTCCGTGTCGCTGACGGCGCGAGCCTCAAGCGCAAGGATGTGGTCTTGGCACTGGAAGCCTTCGAGCGCTTCTTCGAGAGCAAGCTCAACACCGACTTCCCGCCACTGTAAGGGGGCGCTATGTCCGCGATCGAGAGCGTTACCTTCAGCAACATCGCTGCCACGACTGCCGCGTTCCATCTGCGCGGCGGCAAGTACGGCATCGTGGCTTCCGCCACGTTTGGCGGTGGCTCGATCACGCTCCAAATCCAGGCGGCTGATGGCACGACCTATGTGACGGCCGCGACGGCAATCACTGCCGCCGGCTACGCGGTTGTCGATCTGCCGGACGGCTTCTACAAGGTGGCGATCGCAACTGCAACCGCGGTGTACGTGTCGATCACGCGCATCGGTGAAGTGTAGGGGGCCATAGGTGGCTGCCTACAATAAATTCAACAGCTTCGTCGAAGCTCTGGCCGAGAAGGTTCACAACCTCGGCGCGGACACGCTCAAGGTCGTTCTGACGAACTCGGCGCCTGTCGCCGGCAATACTCAGCTCTCGAACATCACGCAGATCGCCAACGGCAATGGCTACACGACCGGCGGCGCGACCGTGACTGTCTCGGCCTCCAGCCAGACCAGTGGCACCTACAAACTCGTCGGCTCGCTTGTGTCCCCGACCTGGACAGCCTCGGGCACGCTGGGGCCGTTCCAGTATGCAGTGCTCTACAACGACACAGCGACCAACGATGAACTGATCGGCTGGTGGGACTACGGCAGCCCGGTGTCACTCACCTCGGGCGACACCTTCACTATCACTCTCGACGGCACCAACGGCATCTTGCAGATCGTGTAGGCAAACATGGCCTCCGGCGCAACGCTAGTTACGTTCCATCCGTTCCAGAACGAGCCCCCCAGCAGCAACTACGCTGTGGTCGGGGTTCGGAACCTTCATCCCTATCTTGCGTTTGACACGACGACGGGCTGGTCGGCGGTGTTCACAGGCATCCTACCGCGTGCCTACGCTGGCGGTGGCTTGACGGTTTATCTGCACACGATGATGGCTTCCGCCACCACCGGCACAGTGGGCTATACCGTTTCGATCGAGCGCATGGACGACAGTTCTCTCGACCTCGACGCGGACAGCTTTGCCTCGGCGCAGACAGTCACGGCGGCGACGGTCCCTGGCACCAGCGGCCAGACGCTGCTCCAAAGCGCGGCCTTTACATCCGGCGCACAAATGGATAGCCTTGCCGCGGGCGAGCAGTTCCGCATCAAGATCACGCGCGACGTGGCGAACGATACCGCCGCGGGCGATGCGCAACTCGTCATGGCAGAAGTTAAGGAAACGTAAGATGGCTTCTCTCTCAGGCTGGGTTGTCGTGCTCGAAGCCCCCGGCGCTGGCGCCGCAATTAAGGACATCCGAAACCTCGGCAAGGCCTTGGTTGATGTCAAGCGCTCGCTCGTGCTTCCGATCGTCGAGGTGAAGCCAGCTCTCTCCGCGGGGCAGGAATACGGCCAGCCGACGATCACGCATGACGGCGTAACAGCGACACGCACCTGGCCGGTTCAAACGGCAAAGGTGGAGGCGGATTTCGACCAAGAGGCGCTTAACCAAGAGCTGACGGCCCCCGGTAGCGTTCTGCGCGGGCTTGCCCTCTATGTGTTCCGGCTGGCGAAGGGCACCATCCCGATCAATTCATCCCTCACACTGGCTCAGTTTACATCAACTGTCCGGTCCTTGATGCGGTGAGCGCATGGCCCGCCGCGGTTGGAGTGCAACAGATTATCTGCTCTACACGGCGGGGGTCGTCACCGCTATGCCGCTCACGATCGCGGCATGGGGCAAGACCTCCATCACCGGCACATTGCAGGCGATGGTTCATATTGGGGGCGTTGGTGTAGGGCCGACGCAGAACCGCTGGTCTCTAACGGTCGATGTCAACGACAAAGTAACGGCGACAACTAACACGACCACCGGCACAGTTTCCGCCGTTACGTCCACCGCGATCAGCGCCAATACGTGGTTCCACGCTTGCGCTGTTTTCACCAGTGCGACCTCCCGCGACGCTTACCTCAACGGCGGGGGCAAGGGCTCTAACACGACCTCGCGGTCCCCGACCGGCATTGATCGCACCGCGATCGGCGTCCTGTTCGGCAGCTCGGTGTCACAGCCATTCGGCCCGGCCGGGACGGGCGACCTCGCCGAGGTCGCAGTCTGGAACATCGCTCTGAGTGCCGCAGACGTTGCCGCGCTGGCGACCGGCGTTTCGCCTCTACTCATCCACCCCGAGGCGCTTGTCGGCTACTGGCCCCTGCTTGGCGTCAATTCGCCGGAGAACAATCTGCTCAGCAACACCAGCGTTATGAGCATCACTGGCTCGCTCTCGCAATCCGCACACCCGCGGGTCTTTGGGTGGGCGGCGTCAAAGGTGTTTGGCGCAACCTCTGCTGTCTTTTCTCTGGCTGCGGATTTCGGCAGCTTTGCCTTGACTGGGTATGCAACACTGACCGGGCTCATGCAGCAGGCGGCGCAGGGCTCCTACGCCTTCGCCGGGCAAGCTGCGACCCTCGGCTGGAACCGCTTTATGACAGCAGCGCAGGGTGCTTACACCCTCGCCGGCCAAGCAGTCACCTTCCTCGCGGGCACCGGGCTGAACTTGGTCGCCAGCACGGGCTATTACGTTGTGTCGAGCGTCGGTGCCTTTCTGAAATGGATCAACAGCCGCCTCCCGCGCGCCGCGCGCCCGACCCGCAAATTGGCGGCTGTGCGGGAGGAAACCCCTTCCCTTTCCCGCCGCCGTGGTGTATTGTCGCGCCTGCGCAAGACCCGAAATTCTGACCCGAGCCTCTGATGCCATTCCTCGACAGTCTCGACGTAGCCAACAAAGCGCTCCAGCACCTCGGCGAGCCGCGCATTCTCTCGGCCGACGAGGACAGCAAACGCAACACAGAAATGTCGTTCGCCTACGACCTCTCGCGCGTGGGCGAGCTGCGCCGCAACATCTGGCGGTTTGCGATCCGGCGTGCGGTGCTCCGCGCAATCACCTCGACGACCCGCCTGCTGGCCCCCCAGTCTTGGAGCGCCTCGACCCTTTACTTGCCGGGCTCGGTAGTAAAGGATGCGAACGGAAAGTTGTGGATCAGCGATGTCGCTGAGAACCTGAACAATGAGCCCGGCACCTCGGATGTGTGGGACCAATATTTCGGGCCGATGACGGCCGATCTGCATGACGCGGACACGACCTACTTTGCCGGCGAGCTGGTTTACACCGTCGTCGGGACCGGCGGCTTTGTCGTCTGGCTCTCGCTTGAGAGCAGCAATGAAGACGTGCCCGGCACTGCAACCGCTTGGGCAACGACCACGACCTATGGGCTCAACGATGTCGTCTCCTACGGCGGCTATCAGTGGCGCAGCCTCATTACGCTCAACGCTGGCACGACGCCCGCGGTGGCACCCAACGACTGGAGCGAAGTCGTAACCTACTCGGCCGCGCAGACGGTCACGGCGTCGGACGGCTACATCTATTCCTCGGTCGGCGGCAGCAACCTCGATCACGACCCCGCGCTCGACACCGCGGGCACCTACTGGACGAACACGGGCGTTCCGGCGGCTTGGGCCAAGACACCCGAGATTTACGCCAGCTCGCCCAAATGGCGGGCGCTGTATGCGAACCTGAAGAACATCTCCGTCTTCTGGCCGCTGGGCAATAGCGCCCGCGGCGCGCAGACGGGCAGCACAAGCGTCTTCCGCCTCCCGGCCGGCTGGCTGCGTGAGGCGCCGCAAGACCCTAAGCAGTCTCTACCCCCGAGCGATCGGGAGTACGAGGGCGACTACTTCACCTCGGCGGAAGCCGGGCCGCTGGTATATCGCTTCGCTGCGGACGTGACGGTGGTGCCCAAGATGGACGCTCTGTTCTGCGAGGGCCTCGCGTGCCGTATGGCGCTCGATACCTCAGACGCGCTCACCCAGCAGGACAGCAAATTCCAGCGCATCGGCACGCTCTATAAGGCCTTCATGCACGACGCCCGCGCGGTCAACGCGATCGAGAAGGGGCCGACTGAGGCGTCGATCGACGAATACGAATTGGTGCGAGCCTAATGGGCAGCGCGACTTTCATCCAGACCTCTTTTGCCGGCGGCGCTTGGTCGCCGTTCAATCAGGGCCGCTACGACCATGCTTGGTATCGCAAGAGCATGGCAGTGTCCGAGAATGGCTTCCCGCTCTCCAGCGGGGGTTGGGTGCGGCGCCCTGGGACGCAACTCGCCGGCCCCACGCGCAACGGCGCCAAGGCAGCTCTGATCCCTTTCTCTTTCGAGAACAACGACCCATATGTGATCGAGCTGACGGAAGGCTTCCTCCGGTACTTCCAAGGCCCCTCGCTGGCGACGGACGAGACCGCTACGGTTACGGACATTTCCACGGCGACCCCCGCAGTTGTAACGCTCGGCAGTGGAGTAACTTGGGCAACGGGTGAGCAAGTCGTCTTCAACCTGTCCGATGCCGCCGCCAAAGCAGCGGCGCCGCTTTTGGCCGCCCGCACCTTCGTCATCACAATGCTGACGACCACCACTTTTTCACTGTCAGACCCGATCGTTGGCGCCTCGGTTGATGGCTCAACATTGGGCTGGGCTGCTGACCTCATCGTCACTGCCGGGCGGGTGGCTGAGACCGTTACCCCGTACACTGCCGCTCAAGTCGGGGCGGTGCGCGGGGTCCAGAACGAAACGGACATGGTGCTGTTGCAGGGTGACACCTTCCCTCAGATACTGACGGCTACCCCGCCGGACGGCGACGCTCCTGCGGTCTTTGAGTTGAACCCAGCGGAGTTCGTGGACGGCCCATACTTCGACCCGGAGCCGAATGGTGTTCTAACGCCAGACGCAGTGAATGGGCTCATCAATCTCGTGCTCTCCAGCCCTGCGTACTCAGCGACGAAGGTGTACGCAGAGGGGGACTTTGTTCTGTCCTCCAGCATCACCTATCGGTCTCTCGTGGATCAGAACCTCAATCACACCCCGGCGTCGAGCCCAACATACTGGGGAGCCGACAGCCCGGCGTCCGCCCTCGCCAGCGGGGTCGGATTTACTGAGGACGACATCGGCCGCCACATTCGGCTCTACACCGAGCCGCCTGCGTGGGAGACCGGCACGACTTACGCGGCCAAGGACGTGGTGTACTACGACGGCCTGCCGTGGGTCGCGCTGACCGGCATCACTGGCGCGGCGGAAGCACTCGGTAAGATCAATACGACCCGCCCCGGTGTGGACAGCACTAAATGGGCGGTGGCACCGCAAGGCGCCCGCTGGACGTGGGGAAAGATCGTAGGCATCCCCGATCCGTCGAGCTTCATCAGCCAGACGCTGGCAGGGTCTGGAACAATTGGGAACCTCTCCCGCATTTCCGCCGGCTTTGACGGCAATACGTCGCAGGAAAGCTGGGAGGGGCCGCGCGTTTACTGGGAGGCGTTCAGCAACCCGGATGCGTACATCGGCCGCTCCTTCTCCTCACCGCTGGCCATAACCTCAGTCAAGGTGTACCCGCTCGCCTCTGGCGGCATGAGGCTCATGGGCAGCAAAACATTCACTCTGCGTGTGCGGGCTAAATCGACCGCCCCATCTAACGCTACGGATGGAACGGTGATCGGGACCGCTACCATCACGAACAGCACACAATATTCACCCGTCATCGTCACTTCGACGGACCAAGCTACGACATGGAGTTACGTCTGGCTCGACCTTAGCGGCATCCCGCAGGAGACCGTCAGCGGTGTGACGTATGAGCAGTTCGCCTGCTCGGAGATCGAGATGTTCGGCGCGGGCGCCGGGGCGGGCGCCGAGGTGACGGTGCAGCTCTACGGCGATGACCTGCTTTATGTGTCGCCTATCCACACGTGGCGGCTCGGGCTGTTCAACCAGTACGACAATAAGTACCCGGCGTGCGGGTGCTACCATGAAGGCCGCCTCTGGTTGGCCGGGGTGTCACCTAACCGGGTGGATGCCAGCAAGTCGAACGAGTTTCTAGTTTTCTCGCCAACCGAAACAGACGGCAGTGTGCCGGACAACGCAGCGATCTCGTACACCTTCAACAGCTCTGACCTCAACTCGATCTATTGGATGATCCCCGACCTTCAGGGTATCGTTGCGGGGACCAAGGGTGGCGAATGGCTGATCGAGAGCCCGTCCAACTCATCTGCTGGCTTTACGCCGACGAACATCCGCGCCCGCCGCGTGACCAAGTACGGCTGCGCCAACATTGAGCCCCAGCGCACCGGCCTGACGACGGTATTCGTCCATCGCTACAAGCGGCAGATGGTTGAGTTCTTGGCCGACGCCTATTCGGGTAAATTCGTCGGCCCGGAGATGGCGGAGCTGAACCGGCAAGCGGTGGCCGCGGGGATCGAGCAGATCGCCTACCAGCAGGGCCTCGTGCCGATTGTCTGGTCGCGGCTCGCGGACGGCTCTCTGTCCGGCGCTACGTACCGCCGCACCTCCATGATTTCCACGCAGCCGCCGGACATCCTTGGCTGGCACCAGCACACGCTGGGCCACGGCCGCACGGTGGAGAACATCTGCACGGGGCCGGCGGTCGGCGGCGAACTCGACGCCTTGTCGCTGGTGACGAAGGATGCGGCTTCCGGCCTCTATTACGTCGAGGTGATGGCGAACCTGTTCGACGAGGACGCCAACATCTTCCAAGCCCGGCACCTCGACGGCGCCCTTGTGCCGGCCGCAGCGCAAACATCCGGCGACAATATCCGGCTCCACGGCCTCTGGCCCTTGAACGGCCAGACTGTGACGGTTTGGGCGGCGGGACTTGATTGCGGCGACTTCAAGGTGATGAACGGCTACGTTGATGTGCCGCTCGGCAGCGCCGGGGGCCTGTTCACCAAGCGCTGGCTGACCCAGCTCCACGATGTCGCCGAGGACTTTGACGCCCTGAGTGTGACGCTCGACGGAGACGCGGAGACTTTCCCGGCAGTCGTGGGCTTCAGCTACCGCAGCCGCGGCCAGGTGCTGCGCCCGGTGGCGCAGGATGCGACCGGCTCTGCTCAAGGCCCGGCCTTCGCCAAAATCCGCCGGCAGGGGCATGTTGGCGTCCAGATGTACAAATCACAGGGCGTTAGCCTCGGGACTAACTTTGACCGGCTAAGGCCGGCAATCTTCCGCACCCCCGGCGATCGCGCCTATGCACCAACAGAGTTGTGGTCCGGCATCTTTTGGGGTAATGTGGACGACGGCTATACTTTCGAGAGCCAGCTTTGCTGGGAAGTCACGCGACCCTACCCCCTCACCATCACCGCGGTCGGCGGTGAGTACGTAACGCAGAACTGACATGGTTGATTTTCTCGACGCAGATTTTGGTGCGCTAGGCAACGCGGCCGATAGCCTGTTTACGGGCATCGGCGCCTCGCAGGCTGCCGGCAGCTACAAGAAGTCCGCCAAGGCGCTGCGCCAGAACGCGAAGCTGGAGGAGGAGAGCTTCAACATCAAGCGCGCGATGCTCGACCGCCAAATCTACGGCGCGATCGGCGGCCAAAAAGCTGATGTCGCGGCAGCGGGCTTCAAGGCATCCGGCAGTGGGCTCGACCTCATCCGCGACAGCGCGGCGCAGGGGGCGCTCGCCAAGGCAGCGCTCGGGCTCCAGAAAGACATCGCCGTCAAGAACTGGAAGGACCAGGCAAGCGCGGCGAGTGACAGCGCAGCGGCTGAGAGCACCGCTGCGGTCGGCGGCTTCTTTGGAACGGCGCTCAACATCGCGGCGTTCGCGCTACCATTCCTGTTCCCGTCCGATCGCCGGCTGAAGACCCACATCACCATGATCGGCCTCGCGCTGAACGGGCTCCCCTGGTACAGCTTCCGCTACCTTGGGAGTGATGCCGAGCAGCAGGGCCTGATGTCGGACGACGTGCGTGCCTTCCGCCCGGAAGCAGTGGCTGAGATCGGCGGGTTCGATCGGGTCAACTACGCGCTGGCTCTGGCCTAGAGGAACACATGCCAAATATCCGCACATACGACAGCGCAGTCGATAGCCTCACGCCGAGCAGTGGCGGCGCCAATGCATTCGAGGGCGCCGCGCGCACCCAAGCAATCGCTGGCTCCTCCGTAGGCAATGCGATCGGCGGTGGCATCAAGACGCTGGGGAACGCCGCGCAGGCAGTCTATGAGGAACGCATCGTCCAGCCCGAGATCAGCAAGGGCGGCGCCACGCTCGCCGCGCTGAACGACAACCTCAACACGTCCCTCCAAGACATGGAGAAGGGCACCGATCCGAACGACGACGGCTTCGTGGAGAAGTTCCGCGAGAGCAATCTGGAGCCCGAGCTGGAGAAGTTCATCGGCGGCTTCCAGACCGACAAGGGCCGGCTGTGGGCCGAGGCGCAGGCCGATCGGCTCCGCCAGCACTACTACGAGCGCACGGCCGCAGACGCTGCCACGCGCGCCAAGTCGGCGGTCTCGCAGAACATCGAAGTGATGACCAACCTTCTCGGCGCCAGCGCTGTGGACACTCACTCGCTCGATCTGGCGCTCGGCACTCTCGACGACACCATCCACGAGATCGTCGCCAATTCTGCGCTTGACGGGACGGACGCAGCCGCGGCCGAGACCACGATCCTGCAAAACTCCAGGGCCAGCATCGTCGCCAACGGCCTCTCCAACATGGCGCAGTCCAACCCGGAAGCATTCCTCGCCGCGCTCGAAGCCGGGCAGTTCGACGGGTACAAGGGCGACCTGACCGGCGGCCAATGGGAGGCGGTGTCGAATGGCGCCAAGGCCCTCGTAGAGGCGGCCAAGAGCGATGCCAAAGCGTTCGACACAGCGAAGATCAAGCTCGAAGACGACGCGGCTGACGCAGCGCAGGTTGACCTGATGACGCGGGCTCTGGCCGGCGATCCAGCAGTGATGGACGACTTCCTGAAGTTCACCGCCCTGCCCGCAAGCCAGCGCCGCCCCGAGACGGTGCGGACGCTCTACAATGCCATCAAGACTTTCCGCGATGACGCCGCCGAAGGCTACACCCCGCCGGGCACCCCGGAAGTGTTCAACAGCCTCATGTCGCGCGCCACGCTGCCAGCCTCAAACCCCAATCGGCTGACGAACACGGAGCTTCAGCTCGCCGTCGCCGGCCGCTCAATCAACAAGTTTCAGTTCGACCAGATCAACCCCGTCCTCAATGCGACGGACGAGGGCGTCAAGTTCGACAACCAGTACCTCGACACCGAGATCGAGAAGACTTGGGCGCCCATCATCACACGCTCGGCCGCCGCTGCGGGCGGCGAGTTTTCGCCGAGTGGCTCCGCGGTTATCCCGGCCGGTGCTTCGGTGGCACTCGCCCAGTTCCGCTTCGACATGACGCAGCGCTTCAACTACGGCCGCTCGCAGGACATCAGCGCGGCCGAGCTGCTCAACCCGGCCAGCGCCAACAGCATCTTCGGGCGCAACGGCGTCAACGTGCAGCCGTACATTCAGATGGCGGCAACTTGGAAGCCGGGCACCGCCCCGATGCTCACCCCAGTCCCCAACAATCTTCTTGGCACCTCGATCCAACCGGGCGACAGCTCGGACGTGATCCTGTCCCGTGAAGGTGTCGAGACGACGGCAGTGCCGGGCAGTGACAAGGTTTCCCGCACCGCCCCAGTCACAGTGACGGCACCGGATGGCAGCGCAGCATACGATGCTTTTGCGAAGGCAGGCACGATCGGCTCGATCTCCTCAGCGCCAAATCTTTCTGACTACGCGAGCTTTTTCTCTAGCGTTGCACCCCCGGCGCAGCTACAATCCATCAATGACCAAGCTGCAAAAATCCTAGGCGGGAAATAATGGCCGAACCACTTGGAGCGCTCCAGCGCCAGAAGCTGCTCGACGGCGGCATGGCGCCATCCGATGTTGCGGTCTGGCAGGCTGACCAAGAGCAGAAGCTCCTAGCCGGCGGCATGAACGCGGGCGACATCAGCCTATACTTCGGGCAGCCGAACCCCGACACCGCGGCGATCGACAAGAAAATCCAGCCCTCGCTCGCTATCCCCGGCGCCAAGGTGGCGACGAACATGTGGGAGAACTTCCTCGCCGGCATTCAGGGCAGCACGATCGTCCCGATGGCGAAGGCTGCGTGGGCGACGAACCCGTTTGTCCTCACCTCGAACGCCGGGCGTGATTTCGCCAAGGGTCGGATGCCGGACCCGGTGGGCGACATCCAAGAAGCACTGGACCCGGCCAACAGCGCCCCGACACTTGTGGCGCCGGCTGAGAATGACTTCATGGGCACCGTCGCGCACGGCGCTGGCATGACGCTGGGCGATGCCCCTCTGTGGCTCTCTACCTTCCTTAGCACGACAGCCGCGGCAGTTGAAACCGGGCCGGCGGCCCCGTTCATCGGCGCGGGGGCCGCCTCTGCTCTGACTTCCACCGCACGCAACGTGTACGTTGATGCGTGGACGCACCCCAATGACGGGCTGGTCGGCTCGAAGGATTGGCAGGCGCGCGCCGCCGGCATCTCTTTGAACGTCGGTGTCGAGACCACGATCGGTGTTGCGTCTATGGGCGCTGGCATGTTGGCGTCGAAGGTTGCGGCCCCCATCCTGGCCCCAGTAGTCGGCGAGACCGGGGCCAAGGTCGGTGGCTTCGTTGCCGGCGCTGGGGCGCCCATCCCGTTTATCGCCAATACCAACTCGCTCATGGAGCGCGGCGAACTCGCCGGGCCGCAGGAGTACGCTGAAGCAACAGCAATGCTGATCGGCGGCATGGCGCTCGGGCCAGTGATGCACATCACCGGGCATTTGGGCAAGCCGTCGCCGAAGGTCTCGGCCGACAATATGTCCCGAGACGGGCAGCAGATGTACGACACCCTCACGGGCGTCTTCGTGGACAAGAACCTGACGCCCGACGAAGTGTCAATGGCGGCAGCCAATGATCCGGTTGTCCGGCAGGAAATCCTTGCGCCATTCGACGAGCACGGCAACTGGGCAACGCCCGAACTAGACCGGCTTTCTACTCTGTCTGGCCGTGCTGACCCGGCTGAGACGCCGCTCAAGGTCGAGCCGCCGCCGAAGGTCGAGGGCGAGGAGCCGATTGCCCCAGCGCCGCCGCATCTCAAGGCTGAAGACGTGCCGCCAGTTCACCTCGACATCTTCCGTTCACTGGAAGGTGCGGAAGATGGGCTCGTCAATCTCGATGGCCGCATCGGTGCATTCCAGCTCAACGCTACTGAGGCAGCGGCGCATGGGTTCGAGGGCGCCAACCTCGTGGACCCGGTGGTCAACGAGAAGGTGGCGTCGGCCATTGTGGCGGACCTGACGAATAAGTTCAACGGCAACATGGAAGACATGGTTGTCGGCTGGGTCGGCGGCGAGAGTGCGGCGCGGCTGTGGATTTCACAGGGCCGCGACTTCAACCAGCTCCCCCGCAACATCCAGCGCAAGCTGATCCAAGCTGAGGCCAATGGCGCCTTCGACACGGTTGTTGAAGCGGTTGCTCCATTCTCTACGGAGACGCGGGGCGCGGGTGTCCAGTACCACGGCAGCGGCAACCCCAACCTCGTGGTTGATAGCAACTTCTACACCACGAAGAACTACTACGGCCAAGGCTTCTACACCACCGATGCCCAGTCAATTGGGTATGGGTACTCCCGCAAGGGCGCGGCCACGCCTGAAGACCGGACGGTGTACCGTGTTGACGAGAACCGCCCGCTGAACATTTATGATGCCGAGAGCCCGATCGCTGAGGTCGAAGCCCGCATCCGAGACCGTATCGGCGACACGCCCGGCGAAGTTGACGGCTTCGTAATTGACGCCCTCGACGGGGTGTATGGGGACAAGCCTAAGAACTTGCGAGAGTTGTATGACACCGTGCGGGACGAGAGCGCGGGGGAGGGCCTGTCTGCCGACACCGTGCAGGAAGCCTTCGAGGGTCTGAATGAAATACTGCGCGAGCAGGGCTACGATGGGCTGTCCCACACAGGAGGGTTGCGCACCAAGAACGAGCCGCACAAAGTCGTCATCTATTTCGACCCGGAAAAGGACATCACTCTTTCAAAGGCGCCGTCTGGCGCCCGCGAAGCATCCACGACGCGGAGCGACAAGTACCAGAACATTGATCTGGAGAACCAGTACACCGGACGCGGCGGCTCCGTTGATTGGATACCGCCGGCATCGGGCGGAGGTGGGGGCAAGAAGCCCCCGCTGAGCGGCGAAGTCATCCCGCCTGCGCCTGGCCCAAAGAAGATCGAGGGCACCGTCCCGCGCGAGCCCACGCTCGACGAGCACATGGACAACGTGCTCGACTTCATCGGGCCGGACGATCGGCCGGGGCTGCTCGATACGCTGAAGAACACTTGGGTTGGCTTCACCCATGCGCTCGACACGATCCAGTCCGAACCCCGTCGGCAGGATCGCCGCCTTGGTGTCGGCAAGAATGAGTTCGGCATCGAAGACCTAAAGCGCACGACCTTCTCGTCGCGCGATCGCGTTGGCCTGTTCAACAACAAGGGCGCCGTGCGTCTGTCCTTCAAAGGCGTTGAGCCGGTGTGGGAAGTGGACCTCAGCGTCCCCAGCATTGAAGCCGCCATCGGCCTTGTCAAGAAAAACAAGGGCAACATGCGCGACTTCCTCGCGTACTGGATGTCTGCCCACGCCCTAGAACTGGAGATGGCGGGCACACGTTCCGGTCTTACGCCAGAGCAGATCGCCAGCGCCCGTGCCGTCCAAGGCGACAAGGGTATGGTTGCCAAGTACGAGGGACCATTGCAGGCTTTTCAGGCCAACAAGAACGCTGCTCTGGAGTACGTCCACGCGGCCGGCTTCTGGAACGATAAGACTTGGCCGGTGATCCGTGGGCAGTTCACCGCTCACCTCTACTGGGGCCGCTACTTTGACAAGCTCGCCACGCAGTCGGGGCTCAACGGCCGCAGCCTTAAGCCGGGCCAGCCGACGAAGGAACAGAAGGGCTCCGGCCGCCTGCTCAATTCCAATCCACTGGTAAACGATAGCATCGCCCGCGCGCTGATGATCGTTGCCGCCGACCGCAACCTTGCAATGCGTGGGATCGTGGATGTCATCAACGGCAAAGACCCGATCCCCGGCTTCAATACCGTTAAGGACGGCACCGCCACCTCCAAGCTCGTCAAGGACATGGAGACCGGGGAGTACCTGCCGGCTGACCTGATGGGGCCAGACGGTAAGCCGATACCGGAAGGCGAGCTGAACCTCGCCAAACCGCTGCTCGTCGAGCAATACATCAACGCCAAGTACGCCGACCGCTTCGTGGTGTGGCGCAACGGTGAGCCGGAAGTCTGGCAGGCCTCGTCGCCTGAGATGCTCGAAGTCATGCGCCTGGCTGGCCCCGGCAGCAAAGACCTCGTGTCGAAAGTGTTCCACGGCATCACGCAATGGGCACGCCGCGGCATCGTCGGCGCCCCGTTCTTCGGCCTCAAAACGCTGACCTACGGCGAGCTGACCAAATGGGCGCAGGGCGGAGCGATGCCCTACATTGGCCTGATGGACGGCATCTTCGCCAGCATCAACCCGAAGTTCAAAGGGGCGTGGGACCAAGCGCGGGCCAATGGCACCTTCGCGGACTTCACCGAAGACCTCAACTCGCGCTATGGTTGGCTCGACGTAGAGAGCGTCTTCCAGACGACCGGCACAGCTAGGCGCGTCTTCAACACCGTGGCGGCCCCGTTCACTGCCCCTGGCAAAGTGCTGCGCGCTGTCAACCAGTACCTGCACAACGCTTCCGCTTTCGGCAACATGCGGTATCTGGAACGCAAGGGCCTCTCACCGACCAAGGCGGCGCAGCAGACCCGCGTGCATATGCTCGACCCTGCCGAGGCTTCCGTGCAGCCGGCGCTGGAGTGGATCGCGCGCAGCGTCAACTTCCTGCGCTCCGCACAGCTCGAGGCACAGGCGATCAATCGGTCCCTCAACCCGACGATCCCCGGCAACTTCACGAACGCCATGACGAACCTGGCCAAGATGGCTGTGGCTATGACGATCCCGTCCATGATGCAGGTCGCGTCTCAGCTCGCGCTCGATCGGAACCGGAAGGATGAGGACAAATACTACAATCAGCCGCGCTGGGCGCGCGACCGCTACTGGCGCATCGGCGACATGCAGTGGCCAGCCCCACCCAGTATGCTGACGACGGTGTTCAAGGTGCTGCCCGAGCGTATGATGGAGTACATGCTCACGCAGAACCCACACTCATTCGACGAGCTGTGGGGCAACCTTGCCAGCAACATGGCACCGACGCTGATCCCGACCTTGCCGGCCCCGGCGATCGAGAGCTGGGCCAACAAAGACTTCATGTTCAACACCCCGATCGTCTCGCGTGGGATGCAGGGCTTGGCCGGCGAGATGCAGTACAACGCCAACTCGACAGAAACCGCCAAGGCTATCGCCCGCGCTGTGGGCTCGCAGAACCCATTCGGCAGTTGGAATTGGTCGCCGATGCACATCGACAATTGGGCGCGGGAATGGGGCGGCACCATGCCCGTCCAAATCCTGAAGATCGTCGAGGGGCCATTCAAGCCCGTGCGGAAGTCCACCGACGCTGCCGACATCCCGTTCCTCGGGGCCTTCTTCGTGCGCAAGTACGGCGCCGGCCAGCAGCTCGACGACTTCTACGACGCCTACACCAAGTACAGCACCGCGCACCAGAGCTACAACGAGGCTCTCGATCGGAACAACCCGGCCGAGATTGCTGCCTTTGCCTCCTCCGATTACGCCAAGGCGACAAAAGTGGACATCGGCGGCGGGGTGATGGTCTCGATCCAGGGCGCCTACGTTGCCATCAACCAAGCTCTGGCCGTGATCCGGGCGATCGACATGCTGCCGAACCCCGATGGCACGACACCATCCGGCGCCGCCGATCTCATGGACGCCATCAGCAACAAGGACAAGTTCGGCCTCACCACGGTCGAGGAGCGGCCCCTGAATGCCCGCCGGCCGGCCATGACGCCAGACGAAAAGCGCTTGGCAATCGACACGATAGCGTCACAAATTTACGTGACTTCTAAGGCCTTGACACTCGCGCTCGACAAGGCGGCCTCGGCAAAGTAGCTCTTGCGAATGGATCGCAACTAGGGTATTCTCCGCCCAATTTCGAGGACCACCTATGCCTGAAGTCACAACCGAAGGGCTCGTTGATAGCATCGACGAAAGCACCGCGCTCCAGACTGCCCAGTGGGCGGACGCGGCTGGCTCCGCCGACACGATCACCGCGGCCTACGATCCGGCGATCGAGGAGCTGACCGATGGTATGATCCTCGGCTTTCGCGCCAGCGCGGCCAACGCCACCAACGCCCCGACCTACAGCCCCGACAGCCTCACGGCTCACGCAATCGTTCGCAAGGGCGGGTCAGTCCTGGCCCCCGGTGACATTCCTGCGGCCGACGCCGAGGTGCTCGTCCGCTACAATCTCGCCAACACCCGCTGGGAGCTGGTGAACCCCTACCCCCATCTTGAAGCGACGGCAACCTACGCCATTGCCGGCGGCTCCGCCAACGCCATCACAGGCGCCTTCGTGCCGCCCCGGCTGACGCTGGAAGACGGCACCCGACGCTACGTGCGCTCGACTGCCGCCATCACCAGCAACACCGTCACCTTCAGCCCTGACGGCCTCACCGCCCGCAACATCGTGCGCGGCGACGGCACAGCGCTCCAGATCAGCGACATCGTGACCGGGCAAGACCTGATCCTCGAATACGACTTGGCGAACACCCGCTGGAAGCTGCTCAACTGGCAGGCGTACCGTGGCGCCTTCAAGCGCCTGATCGCGGATGACACCGGCGGCCAGAACGTCAACACCGCGCAGCCTTGGTTCCCGACCAACGGCGCCGTCACGCTGCCAGCCGGCGAATACGAGTTCGAGGGTTTCCTCTGGCTCTCGCGCTCGGCAGGCACTACGTCGCACACGACTGCCATACTGTTCGGCGGCACCGCAACGATCTCGGTCATCACCTACCTCGCCATGTGCAAAGAGGGTGATGCCAACGATCTTCAGGACATGAGCGGGTTCGCGTCTGCGGCGGCGACAGCGCTTGTCGTGAAGGCTGCATCCACATCAGCAACTGAGCAGGTTCTCGTGCGCGTCACCGGCACCCTGACGATCTCGGTGGCTGGCACGATCATCCCGCAGTTTATTTACAGCGCGGCGCCCGGCGGCGCTCCTACCGCAAAGGCCGGGACAGTCTTCCGCATCACACCGCGGACCAACCCGGCAGGGCTATGGGCGTGAGAAACCTTAACGAATTTTTGAACGGGGTCTCGATCTTGACCATCTTGGGCTCCCTTGCGGGTTTCCTGCCGCCCTTCGCCGCGCTGTTGGCCGCCGGCTACTACATGATCCAGATTTACGAGAGCGACACCCTGAAGGGGTGGAGAGCGCGGCGCCGTGTCGGCAAGCTGGAGAAGCTCAAGGCCAAGGTCGCCGCGCTCGAGGTCACTACGGTTTCGGTGGCGAAACGTCCGCCATCGCCGACGCCCTAGCCGCGCCGCGCCACTTCGTTTCCTGCGCCAGCGCTTGGTCGAGAAGCTCAGGGTCTTCCTTCAGCAGCTCGTGCAGGTAGCCTTGCAGGTTGAAGATCGTGCCGAGGATCGCCCACACGATCGTTTCCTTGACGGCGCCCCAGCCCCGGTGGATCGACCAGAAGGCGAAGAAGTGCCGCCAAGCTGACTTCATGTACACGTCCTTGGGGATGCCCTTCTGCCAGTTGTCGCTGGCCCGCGTCGTGCCATCGGCGATCGAGCGGTTGAAGTGCATGAACGTGGCGAAGGCACGGATCACCAGCGGCGACAGGAAGCCCTCGAAGTCCAGCTTGCTGGTGTCGAGATCGCGGTTGGCGCCGGTCTCGAACACGCGGACCTTGCCGAAGCCGCCGTCCGAGCCACCACCGCCCCCCGCTTCCTTCCTGTTCTCCTGCTGTGCCCAGCGCTTGCGTGCCTCGATCTCGGCGTTGCAATAAACACAGCCACAGCCTTTCAAGGCTGAAGGGGCGCCGCTATTGAAGTTCCCCTCGGTAAGAGACGGCCCGGTGTAGTCTTCCCATGTCTTCGTCATTGTCGTGCTCCCTTCAGAGGTAGATGAATTTGATGCCGAGGCACTGGGCCAAGGCGTGCTCGCATTTGGCACCCTTGCTGTACTCCCAGCCCGGCAGAAGCGCGATGGCCTCGGCGTGCTGGCAAATCCAGATCAGGTCCACCGACAGACACTGCCGGTACTCACCCTTGGGCGGGTTCAGCTCCGCCGGGCTGAGCACGAAATGCCCGGCCGCGCGCAGCTTCTTGGCCGCCTTGTGGAAGGCCGGATAGTTGTCGTCGGGAATGCCGGACATCGGCCCGGCGAGGTAGATTTTCATATCAGGCTCCGGTGTCGATGATCGCACGAGAGCGGCCGACTTCGCCCCGTTCCTTGTCGATCGTGATGGAAGTCAGAGATCGGCCGGCACCATAGCCCATGCTATCGTGCCATGCATCCGGCGCTGCCGGGGTTTGGAAGCTCTCCACCTTGACGCCCGCCATCTCGATGCCGGTGTCGGTGTGGATGTGCCCCGTGTAGATTGAGTGGTACTTCGTCCCGCCCCAGTCCCCCGGCCGGCGGGCGGCCATGAGCAGCGGCAAATCCTTCATCTTGGCTTTGTCGCCATGCGTGGCGCCGAGGAGGGTTGCGCCCCACCGCCACCACCAGAAACGGCTCGGGTCGGTGTCCACCTCAACACCATCGGTGTCGCGGTAATAGAGGCTCAGGGCTAGGGCCACCGCGATCGCGCTTTCTTCGTCGTGGTTGCCCGGCAGCACGCGCACGAGCACCTTGCCGTGGTTCTGGCGGGCGCGTTCGACGCAGTGGATCAGCAGTCCGGTAGCGACACGCAGCACCTTGGGCCAGCGGCCGTCCACGTCGAGCAAATTCTTCGACCGGGCGGTAGTGTTCTCGTAGCCGTCACTGTGCAGCAGATCGCCCAGCCCGAGAATGACGGCCTGCTCCGACGGCGGCGTGCGCCCAACCAGCTCGTCGAAGGCGTCAGCGATGATCTTCTGCGCAATTGGCAAGTCCCAGTCCTCGCCGGTTTCCTTGTTCCACGCCAGCAGGCCAACGTGCCAGTCCGCAACTGGGTACACCGTAGCGAGCCCATCGTCTACGATCGACGACTTTTGCTTGACCTGCGGCAAGGCGTCCGGCGGCACCCACTCGTCGAACGCCGCTTGAATGATCTCGATGATCTCCTCGACCGGCCGCGCGTCCACCGTGGTCTTGATCCATTGGCCGCTGATCGAGCCGTCCGGCCCATGGAACGTCGAGACGCCTTTGATGCGGTGGCCCGTCGGCGCCATTGCCACGAGCTTGTCATCGTGCCCGGCGGCGATCGCCTTCTGCTTGCGCGTCTTGTATGTCTGGACGTTCAGCCCGAGCGACTTCGCGGCTTCGATATTGTTGCCGTACTTGGCAAACGCCTCGAGCGCGGCGCGCAGGACTTCGGGGGTGAGCGGTTCGACGCGCGGCATGGTTCAGCCCTTGACGAGTTTGAGGAAGTCTTCGAGCCGCAGGACTGCGACCCATTCCTGCCGGTTGCGGCGGTGCATGACGACAGGCATCTTGCCGGCCGCAGCATCGCGGATCGCCTGCGCCAGCCAGGTGTAGAGATTGCCGGCCTCGACGCGCTTGCATTCGATGTGGACGCCTGGGATGTCGTGGATCAAGTCTTGGCTCGTGTCGCCGCCGCTGTACTGCTGGCCGCGGCGGGCCTCGAACCCGTGTTCCTTGAGGACGGCCGCCAGCTCCAGCTCGCCGACCTTGCCCTTGTTCCTGCTGTTGATGGTCACAGTATTAGCGGAGCCCCCATTTCAACAGGCAAGCCCAGCTTGCGAGAGGTGGCGTTGAACTTGGCGATGACCGCCGCGCTCAAGTCAATGCCCGCCTTGTTGGCGATGAGGCTCGTGCAGATGATGACATCCGCCAGCTCCTCTGCCAAATGCTCGACCGTATCACGCGACCCGCGGAGCCCCAGCTCCTCCCGACGCAGCTTTTTGATGACGTTGAGCGCTTCGCCCACTTCACCTGCCAACTCAACGCCAGCGAAGGTGAGATCGAGTTTGCCGTCAGCGTCCCACACCTTGTTGCGCTCAGCATTGGCGACGGCGAGATTTGAAAAAATCTTCATTTGCGATACCTTTCACCAGCCCACGTATCGACGGCGACGGGGATGTTCAATCCCTTTGCCCAGTCGCTCCTGTACACCATGATCTCCTCCAAAGCAAGAGTGCTGGCAGCACTTTCGTGCGGCTCGGCGAGCAGCTCATCATGCACCGTTAACACGATCGGCAGGCCGGCGTCCTCGGCGCGGATCATCGCCTCGACCAGCAGATCGCGCGCCAGCCCCTGCACTACGTTCTCGGTCAGCAGGCCGCCATAGGCGTCCACCGTGACCTGGCGGCCCATCTTGCGCGCCTGATAGGTCCACGAGGGGCGCACGTCGGTCTCGTCCCACGGCATCGCTTTGCGGATCGGCTGCGGGTTCCAGTACCAGAGCTTGCGCCCGCTGGGCAGGCGGGCTGCCAGCCAGCCGTCCTCCAGCTCGTATCGGACGCCATAGGCTTCGTGCGGCGTCTTGTCCCACACGGCGCGCACGGCTGCCTTCTCCAAGGCGTACCAGAGCTTCGGCACCCCCGGCGCCCACTCCTCGCGGTACACACGGACGACTTCCTTGAAGAACTCCAAGTCCTGCCCTTGGCCGTAGCGGTCCATGAACTTGGCAGCGCCCATCTGGAAGCCGAGCCCTAGAACGCTGTTCTTGCCGACCTGCCGCTCGGCCTTGTCTTGCTTCGTGACTGGGCGCCGATAGATTTGAGACGCCATGTCGAGGTATGGGTCACTCCCCGAGGCGAGCAGCGCCACCTTGTCATCTTGGCCGGCGAGGGCCAGAAGGACACGCGCCTCGACTTGTGCGAAGTCACCCGAGACCAAGGTGTGGTGCTTGTCGGCGATGATCGCGTGGCGCAGGCCGCCCACGACCGTCTCGACCGGCGGCCCGAGCATCGCCTCGACCAGCTCCGGGTCGCCCGACATGATCGCTGCGACTACCGCGTCAATGTCAACCGGCTTGTCGTCGGCCTTTATTGAACCACGAGGGAAATTTTGGGGTTGAATAATACGTCCGGCCCACCGACCGGGGCCTGCTCCGTGATACTGAAGCAAACCTCTAGCACGCCCGTCGCCACAGGCTGCTGCTGCCATCCGTCCCAGTTTCTTAACCGACGCAGAGCCAATGAGTTGGCGGATTGAAAGAGCGCGTCGTACTCCTGGGGGGAGTTCAAGAAGTCCATCGCTCCCAGCGTTGTCATCGTCAGGTGCATCATCAGCTTCATCTTCGTCTCCATCGACGTTCTCGCCCAGCATCTTGGCGAGGGTTTCTTTCTTCATGTCCGGCAGCTTGACGCCTTGGTCGCGCACCCACGCCACGATCTTGTCGCGCTGCGTGAACTTGAGCCCGCCGGTCAGCGTCTGAAACTCCGCGGCCAGAGGCACCGTCGCTCGATCGACGACGAGCTGCGCTTGGCGGATGAAGTCGAGATCGAGCTTGACACCCCGCTCGTTGATCTTCTGATCGAGCAGCCACACCCGGCGCTCGCCACGCGGCAGCCAGCCGATGCGGTTGTGCAGTTCCACCTCGGCCTTCACGTCCTGCGCGCAGTAGTCATAGACGCGCTGGAGCGTCTCGGGCGATCGGTCGTAGAGCCCGGTCTTCTTGTTGGGCTTGCTGAGCGAGATCGTCAGCCGGCTGCCTACCGTGTCCTTCTCCGCCTTCAGGCCCAGCACTCTGGCCGCCATCTCTAGCTGCTGGGGGATGACCTTCATGGCGCAGGACGCCATCGTGTCGTGCCAGCGGTGATCGGGGATGTCGGGGAAGCCGAACACCGGCACCATGATGTTGCGCCAGATCGCCTTCTCGAACGCGGCGTTGTGCGCGATGAAGGTGACTTGTTCGTTGAACACTAGGTTGCGAAGCCGCCAGTGTCGGTCACCTTCTTCCGTGTTGGCGGGCTGGCTTGCATCCCTCGGCCGCCACACGTCCAGCGTGCCGTGGACGTTGGTGAAGGCCAAGCACAGAATTTCCGTGGTGGCATCTTCGGCATAGCGCCAGCCGCCAGCCTTCTTCAGGTCAGCCGCACTCGCCGTCTCGAAGTCGAGGATACAGACCCGCGGCTCAGCCATTGTCTGTCTTCGTAATGAGGGCGCGGGCGGTACGCATGGCTGCACGTCCTTGAGGTCAAAGATGGCACTTTCGCCTCCCATGACGCTGGCAGGAACCTGCGTCTGGTTCAGTATGCGCTTGGCCGCTTCCAGCGCGGCTGGCAGTTCAGGTGTGTCGCTCATTCCGTATTGCTCCGGGCTTGAAGTGCAGTGAGGTCAGCCATAACGTCGCCGGGTATTTGTTCTGTCTCAGTCATCCGACAACTCCGAACTTGGCCCAGCGGGCCTCGAGCAGGCGCTGGAGCTTCTGCTTCTCTTGCTGGAGAATGAGGTTGAGGTTGTAGGCGCCGGGGCGCTTCTCAACGTCCTCGCGGGCCATCGCCACGAGCGCACGCTGTTCGATGATCTCTTGCAGGGCAACGTCGAGCGCCTGCTCCGAACGAATGGCGTGCAGATGCGGTTCTGAAAAGAAAAGTACGGTAGCCATGACGATCTCCAGTTAGGCGCTTCCCGGCGACCACTGGAGCACAGCCGCCGGGAAGCTATCGGGTGAGCAGCGCTCGAACCCGAACTCGTTACCAGTCGCCGCCCTGATCGGCGCCGCTGGTGGGGTCTTCGTCGGTCGAGGTGCCGACGTAGCCCTTGAAGGTTTCGGACGGCGAAGGACCGCCGGCCAAGCGTTCGCCACGGTTGAGCGTGACGACCTGATTGAGGTAGGCGTTGACGCCGTTCTTCTCGCCGTCGCGGATCGCGTCGTAGGCGACGAAGTTCACCTCGAACAGCGCATCCGTGCCGAAGTAGAACTTCGATTTGGCGAGTGCCTTGGCCGCATCAGTCTCGTAGTCCACGATCTTGCCGCTCTCCAGACCGCCGAGGCGGGGCTGGAACTTGCTGCGGGCCGTGACCACGATCTTGCCGCGGGCGTACTCGGCGTTCTTGTTTTTTGCCTTCGCCTTGTCGGCAACCACGTCGCCCTTGGCCCAAGGCCAGGCGAGGGAGTTGGGGTCGATACCGGGCCACTTCGCACGCGCAACGCCGAGGGCTTTCGCCTTCAGGGCAGCAACGTCGGGGTGGTCGGCGGCGAGCACAAAGGCACCGCTGAACTTGGGGTCGCCGACATCCTTGCCATTGCGCTTGAACGCCTTGGCTTCAAAGAGGGCGGGGTGGATCAGGGTGGCGGGGGCGGTGCTGGCGAAGATGCCAGCGTTGGGGGTGTCACTCATTTTCAATTCCTTTCGGTTCATGCAGCCTAAGCTGCGGATGGACGGGGCGGCTCACGAAACCCTTAGAAACGAAGCCGCCCCGCATCGCGCGGAGCCTCCGAGCACTAGACTATTCCGTCGGCGAAGTCAAGGCCGCAACCGCAGCTTTGAAGGTATCCGCCATCGGCTGGGGCTTGACCCCCACGCGCTTGTCGTCAGCGAGGGCGACCGTGAGGCCGCTCTCAGGAGTGTAGGACCACTCGTTAACGAGCGGCTTGGCCGCAGCCAGCTCCTCCATCTGCGCCGGCGACTTCAGCTCGGGCGTGGTGAAGGCTTCAGCACCCACCTCGTCCTTGAAGCGCTGCTCGGCGCCGGTTTTCCACACGCGGTTGGCCTTCTTGTGGACGAGCTTGATGCCCTCGACTTCGCGGCCAGAGTTGAGGCGCCGGAAGGCATCCTTCTCCATCGCCGCAAGGTAGAATTTCACCGCCTGCACATACTGATAGCTGCGCCCGATGCTCTCATCGGAAAGGTTGACGATCTCTTTCGGGTTCGCCGTCGCCGCCGCCTTGAACAGGCTCGTCAGCAGGGGGCAGACCAGCTTGGCTGGGCAGAAGCGGCACCACGGGCCGGCGTCGAGGGTACCGTCCACCTCGGTCGCCAGCATCGCTGGTACCAGCTCGTCCCGCACCCAAGCGCGCAGATCGTCGGCGCTCTCCTCCCACACCTTCACCTTGTCGGGCAGGAAGTGGCGGGGCTGTACGATGCGATAGACGACGCGCTCGATCTCGGGGTGGTTTTGCACCAGCCCCCAGCCATAGTAGCGGACTTGGGGATTGTACTCGACATCGACAGCGATCCCTTCGCCGTGTTTGTAGTCGTTGATGTACGCCGTGTTGCCGGCGATGATCGCGTTGTCGAGGGTGCCGTAGAAATCCTTGTGGACTGGCGAGCTGATGGGGTACTCGACGAAGAACTGCACGTCGCCCTCAGTCTGCACCGAGGCCAGCAGCTTGTGGATTTCGTCGAGGTACACCTGAACGGCGTTGGAAGTCGCGGGGGCTACGACGATGCCCTCGATCTCCTGGCCGACAAACTCCCAGGCGTCGGGTGCCGCTTCGTCGTTTAGGGCCTTGGCGATCAGCGCATGGGCGTGTGTGCCCAGCTTCTGATAGTCCTCGCCATCATTCCCCTCGTCGATCGTGAGCCGGCGCAGCAGCGCAATGCTGCCGGGGCAGTTCATCCAGCGCTCGGCGCCGGAAGCCCCAAGGGGGCTGTGGGCTGGTCTTGTTTCAGCGGTCATGGTCATGCCGGCTCAACCTCCGGCAATTCGCCGACGCCGAGCATGACGGGAGGGTGTGCCGTCCCGACGACGCGAAGATGGATGGGCGCGCCAGCGTTGAGCGCGGCTAATTCGTCGGGTGTGGGGAACCACGCCGTCACCATGCAGGGCGTGTTCGGGCCGGTGACGGTATCGTTGATGAACTCGTCACGCAGCGGCAGGCCATAGTAGCCTTGGCTCTTGCCGATAACGCGAGTGCAGCCCTTGACGCGACCGATCTCCATCACGCCTTCCCCTTCGTTTCGATGTCCTTTAGTCTGATCTCGGCAAGTCGCGCTTTGGCTGCGTCGAGCATGATGTCGAGCACCTTTTCGTCACCGCCGAGTCTGATGGTTGCGAGTGCAACGCCGACGATGACGCTCTCGGCCAAGACTAGAACGGCGGTGATGTCGCCACCCGAGTCGAGCGGCCCCTTCACGATCTGGCGCACAATCTCGCCAGCCAGTTTGTTGTGAACGTCGCTGTCTCTGCTCACGTCCTCCCCTCCCCATTCCTGGATGCAGGGGGAGCGGGTAGCTTGCGCCACATCGTTGCGTTGGGATGGTCGATGGGCTTGCCGTTCTCGTCCGTCATATCCTCATAGAGCCACCAGTAGCCCTCGGTGTTGCCGTGCCGCGGTTGCCAGCCCGCAACGAACACGCGATCAAGCGTCGGCGCGCTCTCAATGTCCTGCCACTCAGTGGGGGTGGCGGCGAGGTAAGCGCGCACGATGGTGTGGATGACCTCGGGGTGGTCGTCCATGAAGCCGAACACTTCACCGAACTTTGGCTGGCATATCAGAAACAGTTCCGACATGAGCGCCTTATGCGCTTCTGCCGCAGCATGGCTGTTGATGGGTGCAACCTCACTCACTTGTCGTCTCCTTGGCTTTGGGCGCGTGTTCGGCAGCGAAGCGTTCGAGGAACTCGGTGACGGCCATCGGTGCCATCTTGTCCTGCTCGAAATGGCGGACGATGGTCAGGCTCCAGTTGACATTGAACAGGGGCCGGGCGCGGTGGGGCCTGCCAGAAGAACCCCACAAAATGCGCTCGCCTTGCGGCGGGGCTACGGCCGGCAGAATTTCACCGTGTCGCGCGCCCGGTAAACTGCGGCTCCCCTGTGCCCTTCGCTGGATGGTACAGCTTAGCGGGTCATGCGGGGAGCCGCCGTCCTCAGAGCTTCGCCAGCTCGTTGAGGAAGTCCTGACGCCGGGCCGGTTCGATCTCGCGGACCGATTTCGGCGGGGCGACGTATTTGTAGATCAACTGCTTGATGGCAATCCCGTTGCCGGTGGCCGACTGCTTCTTGGCGCAGGCATCGACGAGTTGCGCCTCGGTGATCTCGGGGGCTGTGCCCACCAGATCGTCCTCGGTGAAGGCAGTCGGGTCAGCAGCGCCCTCGACGGCCGCCTGTGCGTGATCGTCTTCGACCGGCGGGGCGGCGCGGGCAGCGGTGGCTTCCGCGATCTCCTCTTTGCTGATTGGCCCAACGTCAACGACCGGCGGCTTCTTCGGCGCTGCCGCGCGCTTCGGAGGAGACGCAGCCGCCGGCGGGCTAGCCGGGCGCTCAGGAGCACTCGTCACCGGCGGCTGCTGCGCCGGAACACTGCCGGCGGTCTTGAGGCCGAGCAACTCGTGGGCTTTGCCCACTGCCAGTGCTCCGGCCTGTTCGAGAATTGATGTGTGGTCCTCGCCCTCGCCGACAGAGAAGGCGATCTCGACATCCACGCGCTTGTTCTCGTAGTCGCCGGTCTTCACCGTGCGCCCGAACGAGACCTTACCATTGGTGATCTGCGACATGATATGCACTCCAGGTTTCATTTCGTTGCAGCCTGCCTAGCAGACCATTTCGGCGAAGTCAATCGAAAAAACGAGGGACGCGCGACAGCGACCAAATTTCCACAAGGGGGGTGTCCTCTGGCCAGCGAGTGTGGTCCCGCACGATCCCATTGCGCACCGCCACGATATGCCCGCCCTCGCCGGGGAGATTGACCCCGACGATCCATGATCCTGTGCGGTTACGGTCGGCAAAGCGGCCGAGCGTTTCGCCCCGTGCGGGGGCATAGTACTCCAGCCACCAGTCGCCGATCTGGGCGCTCAGGTTGCGCCTCGAGGGGAATGCGAAAGCGCAGTTGCGCCGCCGTCCCGCCTCCCGCAGCATATCATGCGCTTCGTCATAGCTCACGCCGCAGGCGACAGCCATCGCCAGTACCGTGCAGTCTCGGTCTTCCTTGGGGTGGTGGGAGAACTGCTTGCCCCCATCTGTTTCCAAGAACCTCATTCTACCACTCTTGGTTGTCCAGTGCCTTGTGAGTTGTCTTCAGCTTCCTCAGCGACGAAGCAAGAACTCTCTCTGCGAGGGAGTTAGGCGCGACAAAAATGTCGCCCTGAACCTGGCGCGTTTGCCCCCCTCGATCAAGCCGATCGAAGCACTGGATATTGTTGCCGGGAACCCAGTCGGGCTCGGCGTTGAGGGCGTGGTTGGAGACGAGCTGAAGCCCGTCAGTACCCGTTCCAAGGGAAAGTGTGTTACCGATGATGACATTGCACTCTGGCTCCTCAATGAACCGCTTGACGCGGCGTTCTTTCTCGTTGCTGCTCGTGCCGCCGTCCACACGGACGACACCATGCTTTTGGAACGCCGCCTCGAAAACGTCAAGGACTTGCGTGTGCCAGGCGAACAGGACGATCTTCTCCTCGCCGCCGTCGATCAGCATGTTGATGTAGTCCACGACTTGCGGCGCTAGGGCCAACCCCATCATGCGCCTGGCCGTCGAGAGATCGCCAATGATTGAGGCGTCGGCGCCGGCAAGCGTCTCCGGGTCAATATCGAGCAGGCTCTCCGCCTCGAGCGCCTGCTTCACCGCCGCCGTTTCTTCGAGCTGGATCAGGTCGTAGAGCGGCATCTGGAGCTGCGTCATCACGTCCCGCTTCAGGTGGCGGGTCATAAAGTGGGCGCGCAAGCGGTTCTGCAACTCGGCGTGGCGCCCGGTGCGCTCGTCAGTGTAAATCTTGGTGATGCCAGTTGACGGATCGACGCGCTCGCGTTTCACGAGCGGGTTAAATCGTTCGCCGAATTTGTCTTCCGACATGAAGTCGATGCTGTCCCAGCAGAGGCCGCGCGCCAAGGTATAGGCCTCACGCGGGCGGTTCGGCAGAGGAGTGCCCGTGAGGGCCAAGATGTGCTGGCAGCGCTCAGCCAAGGCGCCGATGGGACCGCCTTCCTTATGCACCCCGCCGCCGAAGATCGCACGAGTACGCCGGGCATCCCGTGTCTTGACATAGTGAGCCTCATCCAGAATGAGCACGTCATAGCTGCCTTCGAGCAGCGCCTTTAGAATTGCCGGCTGGCGGGCCAGCTCGTAGCTTACTACCGTCCAGGCCGCGGTCGGATGCACCCCATTGCGCGAGGTGATGATCGGGTGGATATGATAGGGCCATTTGAGCGTCGTCCACTCGCGGATGCGGCGCACCCATTGCAAGCGGATCGAGGCCGGGCAGATGACCAGCGCCCGCTTGGCGCGTATCTCATTGGCGTAGCAGATGGCGATCGGCGTCTTGCCCAGCCCAGGCTGATCACCGACGAGGGTGTTCGGGCGGGCCAGCGCGTACTCGATGTCAGCCTTCTGGAAGCCCCATAGCTCTTGCCCAGGCGGGCAGTCAATGTGGGCGCCGCTGTTGCTGGCCCACGACTTCTCGATCTCGGTCTTCAGGGGCTGGAGCTGCTGCTGGGCAGCGCTCGTTGCCTCGGGCCAGAAGGTGACAGCGGCGTAGGGGTCGCGCGTGAACAGCACCGCCACGCTCTGATCGCTGGCTGACGTGCTGAAGTCGAACCCATGATCGCGCATGAGTTCGCTGACGCGGCCGGGGTCGCCCGCCGAGACGCGCAGGATAAAGGTTCCCTTGTCGGGATTGAAGTCCAGCATTACTCTAGCCCGGCGGCTTCAGCAAGGCGGTGAAGGACGCTCTTTAACTCATCGTCAACGGGTAGCTCCTCGATCCGCCCCCAAAAGGACAGGTTTTTCTTGCGCAGGCGCTCTTGCTCGCGCGCTTCGTCTTCGACGCGGCGCAGGGCAGCCTTCTCTCGTTCTCTGGCAGGTGATGACATTTCCAGCTCCAGCTAGAATTGGGTTTTAGGCGGCAGTCTTGCTGATAATCTGGTAGGCTTCAGCGCAGCCCAGTTTGTCGAAATACACGAGCAGAGTTTTTCCGACCAAGCTCTCTGCCTCGAAGATCAGCATGGTGCTGTAATCGACGTAGGTGAGATCGGGGAATTGGTTGCGGACGACAGCGATGGCTGCCTGCTTGTCCGCACAGTAGCTCAGATTGAGCGGGGTAGCCTCGGCCGGCGCCGCAAAAGCGGGTGAGGCTGAGCACGAGGCCAGAGTGGTGAGAAGAAGGGCAGCGAGGAGCTTCACAGTGCGAGCAGCCCTTCTCGCGCGCTCTCGGCCGCGGATGCGGAGAGCTGCTGGAAGCGAACCGCCTCGCGCTTGTTGCCGTTGAACAGGAACGTGCGGGCGATGCTGGCCAGCTCGCGGGCGCGGCCCTGCTGGTAGGAGACGCCGCCGGCTACCGTATTGCGGGCGCCGCTGGGCTTGTAGGTGGGGTTGTGCATTCTCGACCTTTCAGAGTTTGACGATGGTGTAGCCCTGTGAGTGGGGCCGCCCATCTTCGATGTTGATGCGGTTGAACGAGACCCTCGACCGACGATGCTCGCCCTCATAGAGAGCGTACCACTGATCTTTTCGCTGCGCAACTGCTTTCACAACCACGAGGCGAGGCTTGTCGGTGGCCGGGGGATTGCTGCGTGCATCATTGTCACGCAACACCGAGCCGGGCTTCAGTCCGAGGGGGTTCGTCATTGACAGTTCCATCGTTTCGATGTAAAGCCTCATACAACGGTCGAGGGTTCCATGCAAGAGAAATCTTTGCGGCACAAGGCTGCGCTTCGGTTTGCCGAAGCTGGCATTCCAATTTTTCCTTGCCTACCAAACAGTAAGAAGCCGGCCACTGAGCATGGCTTTCACGATGCCACTGTGGACGTGGCACAGATCGACGCCTGGTGGACCGAGGCTGACTACAACATCGCATTCACCCCGCACTCGGTTGGCTGGGGCATTGTCGATCCCGACGGCCCCGAGGGCGCGGCTGCATGGGCGAAGCTGCAAGAAGAACACGGTTCTATTGAGACCTATTCGGTCTCGACGCCGCGCGGCGGCAAGCATTACTATTTTGCCGGCGAGTTACCGACCACTGCATGGGCGCCAGGCCGCAAGCGCTGCCTCGGTGAGCATATCGACACGCGCGGGCGCGGCAGCTACGCCCTCCTGCCCCCGTCTACCTTTGAAGGGAAACCCTATGTCGCGGACAACGATTTCGACCTTGCCCCTGTCCCCGAGTGGATCAACACTCGACTTTCTTCAGGAAGTGCAGTCGTCGAGGCAGCAGGTAGCGAAGTCGTTGATGATCCCGGCAACGTTGCTCGGGCGGCACTCCACCTACGGACACTCGCGGAACGTGGCGATGTGGCAACAGAAGGTCGCGGTGGAAATAACCGCACGTATGCTCTCGCGTGCGATGTCCTTAATCTCGGAATATCCCCCGGTAAGTGCCAAGAGCTGATCGAAGAACACTGGAACCCCCACTGCATCCCCCCGTGGGAGAGCGAGGAACTGGCCGGCATCATTGCCAACGCCAGCGCCTATGCGCAGAATGCGGTGGGCGCGTGGGCGAGTGCTCCAGCGGCGGAAACATTCAAGGCAGCCCTCGACCAGCTTGCCTCTGAACCTCTGCCGCTGGAGCGTCGTTCCAGGTTCCACTTCAAGGACATTGACGAACAGGATGCGAGCGCCCCCACGACATGGCTGCTCCCTGATCTCATTCCCGACAACTCGACCGTCCTGATCCTGGCCGAGAGCGGGCACTTCAAATCCTTCATCACACAGGACATCCTGCTCAGCGCCACAAGTGGAACGCCGTTCTCCGGCATTGCGCCGCAACGTCGAGGCCCGGTGTTCTACGGTGCTCACGAAGGCCGCAATGCGTTGATGAAAGAACGCAAGGCGGCATGGCTGCTCGGCCGAGGCGTCGAGCGCGATGCCGTGCGCGGCTTCTACGTTGCGCCTGGCCCCCTCGTCGCCTTCCCCGAACAGTGCGAAGACTTCCGCGAGCAGATCAGGGTGCGGCTGCGCGAGCCCGGCCAAGCCAAGATCGCCGGCATAGTGCTCGATACCGTTGCCAAGTCGATGGCGGGGCTCGACGAGAACAAGGCGCAGGACGCTGGCGTCTTCGTGCAGTTCTGCGATAGCCTGCGCGACGAGTTCGAGTGCCCGGTGATCGCGCTCCACCACCTTGGCAAGGATGGCAAGGAACACGGCCGTGGATCGTCGGCGCTCGTCGCCGGCTTTGACACAATCATCCACATCAAGCGCACACCCGGGACGATGGCGGTCGAGCTGCGCGTGCTCCAGCACAAGGACGCAGAGGAACCGCGCCGGCCGTGGACGTTCGAGGGCCGCAAGGTTGGCCCGAGCTTGGTGTTCTTCCCCACGGACGAGGCCGCCCACAAGCAGAACACGCAGGCCGCCAACGTCTTCGAGCCGCGCAAGATCGGCGCCGCGCTGGCGGAGCTGGGCGCCTATGGCTATGAGAAGGGCGTCACGACTGCCGTGCTGGCGTTGCAACTGACGCCGGGGGTCGAGGGCAACGACCCCGACGAGAACCTGGCCGTCCAAAACAGAACCGCGAGAGCGCTGTCTGCACTCTCGCGGAAATCTCTTGAGGCCTATTGCCAGCGGATCAACGGCCGCGAGCTGGTGTGGTTCCTACCGGAAGCGCGCACCGAGTAGGACGCGGGCTTTCCAGCGCAGCCAATTCTTCCGCGCCCGCAGCCAGGCGTTCACCTGCTGGCGGAAAGTCCTAGGGCTGGCCACGATCTTGATCGGCTCAGCATTGATGCCGTAATGGGTCACAGCACACCCCCACAATGTGGGCAAAGCTTGGGGGCAGCCGGCGGCGGCGCCCGCCAGATCAGCGGCGTTACCAGCTTGCCCGTGTGCTTCAGCTTGCGCTGGGGGCCGGGCTCGCAGTAATCGGCCAGTCCATGCTTTGCCAGCGCCCGCAATGCGGTATAGATGCGCTTGCGCGCTGTGATGCCAGCGCCGCGCGCCCAATCGCCCGGATAGAGAAACTCGACCATCTCATCGGTGGTGAAGTGGCGAGGGTTTTGCAGCTTGTCGAACAGATGCTTGATGCGCTCCTCGACGAAGCCATAGGCCGCCTGCCACTGCTTCTCAGGGGCTAGCGCCTCGTCCCAGTCGTGCGGTTTAGTCGGTAGCATGTCAACCCCCAGCGGTGAAGTGCAGTCGGATGTCGCGGCGATTGTCGCGCGCCACCCATTGGCGAACTTGGCGAAACAGCTCGATCCGGTCGGCGTCGTTGAGTTTTAGTTCGTCGGCCAGGCGTGAGAATGCGGCGGTCAATTCCTCGACCGGGCCGAAGACCCAAGGGTCATAGCGGGCGCCGGATCGGTGCGTGAAGCTCGTGACCACCAGCCCTTCGGCAGTGATCTCGGCGGTGAGCCCAAACCACGGCGGATGCTTGGCGTTGCGGCCGATGACGGCGAGCAGCAGGCAGCCCAGCGGCGTCGAGTTGCCCATGGTATGGGCGATGGCCCGGTATTGCCAGCTATCTTTCTCAACGTTGGGCACGAGGCTGCTCCGCTAGAAAATTGACGGTCTTGATCTTGGCCGCAATGCCGCCGGTGAAGACGACATGCGTACAGTCAAACTCTTGGCGCTCGACGCAGCATTGCCGGCCGTGCAGCCATTCGATTGGACCGAGATAAGTGCCCCAGCGGCCGGCTGGGTAGGCTTGGAGTGGGCGGCCCTTCATAGTGCATCACTCCCATTGAGTTTGCGGGCCAGCTCATTGCGCAGCAGGCGCCCGGTTTCGCCGTGCCAGGCCTTCATCAGGCTGTGGAGTTCGGTGCATAGCTCGCGCGCCGGAGTGCCGTAGATCGTTTCCGACACGTCCTCGCAAACTGACAGGCTGTCGAGCAATTCGGCGGCTCGAGGCGTCTGCCCCTCCCACTCCGAATTGATCTCGTCAACGATCTCCTGGATCGTCCGAGGCCGCGCCTTGCGCGTGATTTGCGATTGAAAGCGGCTCACGTATAGGCCTCCGCTTCTTCGCGCGTCAGAAAGAAATGGATGCCATTCGTGCATTCGACGCGCGGGTCGCCATTGTATTCGTCAGGGCGGACGATGCGGCCGACGCGGTAGGTCGTAACCCCGTCATACGATGAAAGGCCGGCGTTCTCGGCGACAGGATTTGGCGAGACCAACTCCAGTACCTTGACATACTCGGCGCGGCATTTGCGGCCGACGATGCTGGCGGTGCGCTTGGCCTTTTCCTGCACCAGCAGCTTAGCGAGAACGCCGTTGCGCAGCTTTTTCCAGACGATAAGGCTCCCTTCTTGCGGGATTTGGAAGGCCAGGCCTTCCGCGCCGTACAGGCTCGCGCCGCTCAGGTTCGCGCCGTACAGGCTCGCGCCGCTCAGGTCCGCGCCGCTCAGGTTCGCGTTGCTCAGGTTCGCGTTGCGCAGGTTCGCGCCGCTCAGGTCCGCGCCGCTCAGGTCCGCGCCGCTCAGGTTCGCGACGTACAGGTTCGCGACGTACAGGCTCGCGCCGCTCAGGTTCGCGACGTACAGGCTCGCGCCGCCCAGGTTCGCGCCGCCCAGGTTCGCGTTGCACAGGTTCGCGTTGCGCAGGTTCGCGTTGCACAGGTTCGCGCCGCTCAGGTTCGCGCCGCTCAGGTTCGCGTATGGCTTGATGGTTTTCGGATCAAAGGTCATTTTTCTGTGCTCCAGTTTCAGGCGGAATTGCCCAGTGCATCGGCAGAGATAGCGCCCTGCCGATGGGCTTGTCAATCCCTGATTGCAAATTTCATTAGGTGGTCTTCCTCGACGCGGCGCAGCGCGCGGCTGTGCTGGTTGCCCCACTTGTCGCGCCGCTTCAGCGTCGAGTGGCGGACGCCGCTTTGCGTCTCGACGACTTCCCAAATCCGCGCGGCTACCCGCTGCTCGCGGGTGGCGGGCGAAGCGTTGCCCCGGCCAGAGACCGGCACCTCGGGGAATACCCAATGCTTCCAGCCATCGGGGTCGGTCGTGGCGCGCGTGCGCAGGAACAGGCGCGTTGTCGCTGTGATGTTAGGCATTGTCCGCCCCCTCCAGTTCGGTTGCGTAGTCCTCGCAGTCGCACGCTTGCAGGAAGCGAACGCGGTTGAAAAGCGGATTGTCACGCCCGAATGCGTCGGCTAGGCGAGTGGCGGCAAAGGCAATGCCGGTGCACCCGTCTTCGTTGAGGCCGCGTTGCGCATCGAGCCGCGCACGTTCAAACGCGACAGCGATTGTTTCATAGTGGCGACAAGTGAAATTAGGCATTTACCATTCTCCAGTGTTGAAACCATGCAGCACGATTGCGCACGTTGCGAGGCCTGTCAATAGGCCAAAGAAATAAAGCGTCATTCTACTAACCTCCTAACTGTGCCACTGTTGCGTGGCGGTTACGTGAATTTCCGACACCGTGAAAGGGTCGGCATATTCAAACAGGTCGAGCTGGCGGCCGGCGACATAGGAGCACCAACTGTCCCACAAATCTTCGGCGCCTCCGAAGTCATCGCACAAGCGCACATAGGCGGCAATGCGCTTGGCCTGCGATGCTTTAGAAAGGGTTTTCTCCAGCCGCACGTCGGAGCGCCCAAGGCCAAAGCGCGCGATATTGTGCGTATCGAGGCAGCCCACAGGCAGCCCAAGGCATTGCGCCAGGAAGCCGGCCTTTGCCAGCCCGAGGCATGGCACAGCCGCAAAGGCTGTCACCGCGCGCTCAGGATCGCAAGCGTTGACACAAGCTTGTGCCTCTGCGAGCAGCGCGGATTGATGCTGCGCCAGATAGCGAAAGCCCGTGCGTTTGTGGCCGAACAACCATGCGCTGTCATGCCCGTGGCGTGCGACATCCCGCACGAATGAGCGGGACATGATTTGCGTACATTTTTTACACACTCCAGAAACGCCCAAAGAGGGCGATGAAGGATTGGCCGCGATGGTTACCGAACGCTTGCGCGTTCCAGTAGCAATTGTCGTCGTCTTCGGCGCGGCAAGCGGGAAGGAATAGAGAAGCCAGCCAGAGCATTCGGTCAAGCCCTCCCTATGGTGCGGGCCGAACGTGTGCGCAAATCGTGCGCATTCGGGTTTACGTGGCGTGAATACTTTTCGACATAGAAGACGGTCTCGCCGTCAACAATGCGCGACGATACGCCATAGCACCAGTTAGAATGCGCTGTCTCAAACAAGGCGCGTTTACGTGCGCCCTCAAACGTCTTAAAGAGTTTCACTTGTCCTAGCTCCAATTAGGCTTGATTGCCTACACTTGGCCGCACCGTAGCACGGCCAAGAATGGGCCTTCAATCGTCAGCAACGATTGACCAAAGCAAAGCGAGGCAATCATCCCATGTGGCGCGATGGAAGACGGTGCCGGGGGTTCCGTAGGCGTCGCGCGCGTCTTCATATGCCGCGCGCAATTCGGTTGCGCCGTCGCCTTGCACGAAAATCTCATGCGCATCATCGCCTAGGCGTTCAAAGGAATAGGCGTCACCATTGCCGAATGAGGTGAGGCGATAAAGCCCCGTGCGTTCTAGGACAACCGGCGCCGAACGATAGGACATTTTTGCATTCTCCAGTTAGGCAAGATTGCCAGCGTTAGAGCGTCATCACTAGGACAACGCTCTAAACCTTGCAACCCCTATTCGGCCACGTAATACTCGGCAGTCAAGGGGTCAAACGTCCAAGCGTCACAGCGCAACGCGTGCTCTTTCGTTGTCAACTGGAATGTGCCGATGGTCTGGCGCGTCTGGTCCGCCCAATGCCACGGCGCCGCGACAAAGTTACAGTAATAAAGCGTTGCCGCGCGGCCGCCGTTGTCATAGGGGCCGAGATGCAAAACGCTTTCTTGACCGTCAATCCAGCCGCTTGCGGCAATGGTGCGCCAGTCACGGGCATTGACGATCCAAGCCGATTCATCAATCGGGCGCCCGTCTTTGAACGTGTAATGCCCGATGAGCCGCTTGAAGCCGATACCAGCGCGCTCGAGCCAGCGCGAAAAGCTTGATGCGTTGTTTTCGGCTGGCAGTGACCATTGATCCGTCGCCAGATCGTCCGGCCGATCAATCGAAAAAATTACGTATTGTTCCGGGCTTGACCAAGGCTGAATGCCAGCGCCGCCGGCCAATGTGCCGCCCGCATGAGGGAGATCGAAATCGTATGACATAGTTGTAGTCCTCCAGGTTGGGCGTGATTGCCTTGTGCCCAATCTGGCGCTAGCGTTTCCGCATGTCAATAGGGAAAATGCAAAATGTGCAAAATCTTCCCCTGAAGTGCGTGTAACGCTATGCATTGACGGGGCGGCTGGAAGGCTCCCTGTAAGTTCGCTTCCACGCCTCAATGCGATTGCGTATCACGCCAATACAGGAAAAGCGGGAGAAAGTCAAGAGGGAACATAAGCCTTCCCTTGTTGGCCGTTGCCTTCCCTTGTGTCCCTAGACCGCACCCTGCTCACCCTGCTCCCCCCGCTCCCCCCTCCC
>ERZ869929.104-NODE-104-length-44740-cov-12.140360_pt1 | contig 44740 bp, 80 predicted proteins | sample MGYA00579312_ERZ869929 | MGnify/ENA primary metagenome ERZ869929 (study PRJEB32216, sample SAMN09231818) | wastewater metagenome | place: USA: Maryland | collected 2016-08-09 | study: EMG produced TPA metagenomics assembly of the PRJNA472060 data set (Reclaimed... | reverse complement strand
TGACCTTCGCAATAAAACATGACGGCGGGCTCATTACAGCCTTCTTCCTCACAGCGTAGCGCATCCGCTGCACGCTTTGTTGGGCGTGCTTCTTGCAGACGGTGCTCTTGCTTGATTGCCAATATCCACGCGGCACGAGCCGCCATTTTTGGGGTATCGGAAGCACAAGAATATCTCTCCCAATATTCCTCAAATGTAAGCTCTTCAACAACATTTGTTTTATTGCTCATATCACACCATCGCCTTTCATTGTTTCAAGCAATTCTTCCAATGCCTTCGACAAACTTTCTTTTGAAAAACCCATGCGTTGCATTGACTCTTTTACTACGTCAATGTAGAAACAGCCATCATCAGCCAGGGTAATCGAAACTTGCCAGCCTTCCTGTAGCATTCGTTCTAAATATTTCATAACCTTTGCTCCTTGAAGTGAACGCCCAACGGTTTGCGTTAGCGGATGGTTGTGGCGGGCGTGGATCAACTGTCAGATTTTGCCCAGCCCACAACCAGTCCGCTGCACGCTGTGTTATGCCGCGCTCTTTGCTTGATGAGCCTCATCGCTGGCGACGAGGACGTCCGCCGCTTTTTCGAGTTTCTGGATTGCTTCGCTCAAAAGTTTCTGAGCTTCTGGTTCATCGGTGAACGTTTCTTCGACGGTGAACATCGCAATCTTGGTCATGATTTTTTCGAGCTTCGCTTTGCGTAAATTCTTTGTTGCCATGATACTTTTCCTTTCGCCTGACTTCCTTTTGCAAGGAAGCGGCATAACGGCTTGCGTTAGCGGCGGGGCGTGCCTACTAACCTTTGAATTTGGCGGACAGTTAGCCCCGTCCGCTGCACGCTATGTTAGCCGTGCCACGCCATTGATTACTGCGGTTTCGTACGCGCTCCAACTTGCGAAGCCTGCCGCCTTTGCGATTTCGTTCAACTTCTCGCGCCTGCGGGATTGCCTGCGCTTTTGAGTGGTGTCACCTTTCGGGGGGGATTTCTCCCCCCCCTTCTTTTTTTCTTTAGCCATTGATGAAAGCCTTTGCGTATTCCATCGCGCTTTCTTTTGTTTCAAATCGGTCAGCCTGTTTGAAACTCGCGGTATATTGCTCTGCGCCGCTCATCGGGAACTCGTAAGAAAATGTGTAAAAAAATCCGTTTTTGTCATCGCGCACTGTTACAATTTTCTTATTGATGCCCATCTGATTTTTTTCATTGCTACGTAAAGTTGTTTTCATTTCGTTGCTCCTGTTTGTTAGTGTTTCTTGCTTGACGATGTAGTTATTTTACTACCGTTATATAACGCTGTCAAGTGTTTTGAGACACCAATTTTCGAGCAATTTTGAACGCGGGACAAACGGCTAACGGCTTGCGTTACCCGCGCGCGGGCTTCACAGAACCTTTTGATTTGGATTTACCTTTTTGCACCCCGACTTTCGCGCGTCGGGTGCACGCTTTGTTGGGCAGATTCAACTTTTGCAAGGCTTCATCAATGATTGCCTTTCTGCGTGCCATGCGTTCTTTTGTGTGCTGTTCGCGCATGGATAATTCATCAAACTCGGCTACCCCGCCATCGGAATAACCTTTCCAATACACCTCAAACAGAATTTTTTGGAGTTTACTTTTGCTCATAAGGTATCTGCCCAACGGATTGCGTTAGCGGCGTGCCGTGTTATCACAAATAACTTGACCGATACGCCCGCATTCGGGGCAAGCAAACGGATGTTTGACAGGCGCGTAAGGCACGTCCGCCTGCACGCTTTGTTGGGCGGCAATAACCTCATTGACGGCGTATTCAGCGAATGGTATCCAATCCTCGAGGCGCCCCATTTCAGTTTCGACCCAAACTTTTTCAGCGATTTTCATTACCAGTTGATTTGCCATAAAATACCTTTCTTGGCGGAGCGTCCGCCCAACGGTTTGCGTTACTGGCGGGCGGGTTCGCAAGCCCCGCCGCGCTCGGTGATTAGATGATCGGACAAGAGTTCACCGCAATATTGACAGTAAAGCCCGTCCAGTGCACGCTTTGTTAGCCCGCGCTCTTCGCTAAAATACACATTTACAACGCAGGCATCAATATCTTTAACGGTTAATTTTGCATAATCTTCGAGCCGCGCATTTATGATGCTAGTAAACTTTTCTTTAGCATCTGCCGAGTTATGCGCCTCAATTACGGCATGTTCCCACTTAGATTGACAATAATAATATTTCATTACGCCGCCTGCAATTGAATAGCCGTATGAACTAGATGGCGTTTGTTTGCACATTCGGCATGACAAGGAATGTAACCGACATAGCGGATTTCCTTCTTTTTCAGAACATAGCCACAATAGCGGCATCTCACCTTTGGCTTGATTACATTCGGATTCCAGTTTCCTTTTGCCATATTTCTCCTTTGCCCAGAGCGGGCTAACGGTTTGCGTTAACTGCGTTTGCCCGTTCCACCGCAGATACCACAAACCCATACAGTACCATCTTCGCCAATAACCTGCTTCTCGCCAGCGCACGAAGGGCAAACGTCAGGTGCACGCTTTGTTAGCCCGCTTTCAAGTATTGGCTGAATTGCCTCTACCAAAGACCAAAGTTTTTCAGCGGTGATGTTTACGCCTAAAACCTCGCATGATTTAGTTGCGATGGAATAAGCAAGCGTTCTTTGATCTATACCTTTACTTGTTTCAAGTTCTTCGATTTTAGCAACAAGTTTTTTTGCCTCATCTTCAAGACTGGCGATAGTGCCGCCAGCATCATTGTTGCCTTTTAGAAAATCTTCAATTATCTTCGGAACTTCCGACATAATACCTTCCTTTGCCCAGAGCGGGCTAACGGTTTGCATTACCTGCGCTGGGGCGGGCGGCGGAACGCCGTCCAAACAGAAAAAACTGCCAGCGTAGAAAACTGCTTGAAAATGGCGCAGAATCCCCAGCGTCGGGTGCACGCTGTGTTAGGTGGCGTTTATTCCACCAGTTCAAATTCTTCAAAAAATACCTTTACAGGCTCACCGACTCCCATGACCCAAATGCCACGCGAGTTATCGTGACCAGCAGGCGGAGCAACAACATCGTGCAAACTTCCAGGCTTTAGGTTCTCGAACAATTTACCGACTGCCTGACATTTAGTAATTCGCACGCGCTGAATTACTTCTGCTTTCGGGCAGTTATGCGCCCGTTTTTTATTGTTGCTTCCAACAACGACATTTACCAAGTCACGCGCCTTTCCAGAAAGACCACAACGCGAGCATTTATATACATCGTATTGCCCACGCCTATCGAACTGAGTGACAAGGTTTTGCTTCTCGAAATTATGATTTGTTGAGTTTCTATTTATGGTAATCATCTTTTACCTCACGAAGCCACCTAACGGCTTGCGTTACTTGCTGGTGGGCGGGGTTGTACCCGCTTTGAGACCAGAATCAGGCAGAGGCGTGGATAATGCTTCTAAAGGCGCAGACTCCCCACCAGTCAAGTGCACGCTTTGTTCGGCGTCGTTTCAGCCATCGGGTCACCTGAAACAAAGTTGCTAATTTGCTGGTACTCAGGTGGCACTTTGCAATTGATAGCGTCCATATCTGCACACCACAAAGTATTTGCAATGATGTTTCGGAGTTGCGGGGAAAGATTGAAACGCTTTTGCAGATAATCTAAATCAATGTTTGCGTTCTTGACACTTGCCGCTGCCATCCAATCCGCAAGCATTTCGACAAAATCCCAGATTGTCATTCCATCAACACCCCTACTGTGCGATTCTGGATGGTGTGGATTTACCTTGTAATGATGTTTCAAGCCTTCGCCCATCTTTTCAAGAGCCGCTTTATATTCATCGCTTCCAAATTCAAGCGTTTTCAATTTCGGCGTAAACTCATCGAAGATTTCTTTTTCAGGCGAATGCAACTTGCTTTCATCGTGAACGCGAGCGCGGTATTCCAAAACTTCAACAGTAAGCCACTTCAACCAATAAGCCACACGCTCACGGTGTTTCAGAACGTCATTTGTGCAATCGTAATTTTCCATGTTGTTACCTTTCGGGTTCGGAACAAGACGCCGAACTATGTGTATACAGTATTTTGTACACTTTTCTGATTATCTAACCACGCCCGGACAGCAATTTGGGCGATCATGGTATCGCTGTATCCGCGCTGGTTCCACTCGTCTACTTCCGCTCTCATTGAGGGGACGAACATTGCCTTAAAAACTTCGCTTTGCCTTAATTCTGGCGGTAGTTTTCTGCGCCCGCCCTTTGCCTTTACTTCGTAAAGCGACCCATCCACACGGGCGTGGACGCGGGAGTATTTCAGGCAGGACATTACTAAACCCTCCATTCCAAAGGCGCGGCGGCGTTAACCATTTTGCCGATTGCCATTGCCGCCTGAGTTTCTGCTGGGTGGGAAGTCCCCATCAGGAAAACAGTTTTTAGCATGGCGAACGCCAGAGCCTTCGCGCCCTTGTCGCCAATGCCGGGGAAGTCCTTAGCTTCGCTGTACCACTGTTGGAGGCGTGGCTTGATTTCTTCGAGTTCGGGGTCTGCCATGATTGCATCGAACTGAGCCGCCCTCCCCTCGTCAAAATCGTTGAATAGTCTGTAGTAGTTGTCTATGTTTGCTCTCATGCCAATCATCTTATAATGTGTCGGGGCAAAAATCAAGGGTAAAATGTCACGAGTTTGGAAAAATAAGAAAATTCTTATTTTCGGAAATTGATGACATTTTGCTGTTGAAATCCATCCCGGCTTAGTGTAATATACAGACATGCCCGCCGCTCCTCGCGATCACGAGGCTGGGGTTGCAGTTCAATCGAACTAAACCGGCGGCGGGCGCATCTCCTCCATCCTTTGAAAACCCGCCGCTATGGTTGGCGGCGGGCAAAGGGGAGGCAAAGGAACAGGAGCCAACCAATGAACGGATACACCCCCACCACCCCGTATAAAGCCAGAATCCAAAACCTGCTGTATAACATCCCTGTCACCGAACGCCCGAAGGCGATTGCAGACGCCCATGCGTCTGCAAAGCAGGAAATCGAGAACGCTTCCAAGTTCGACTTCGAGCGGCACTTGACGGCAATTGTGCGCCGCGCACAATTGGAAGAGGCGATGGACAACGAATACCCCCTGACATTTTCGGGCGGCGAATTGGACGAAGCCCGCCCGTACAAAATGAATACCGCAAGCATGGAGGAGGACTTGCCATTCTAGGCTGGCAACCCGTTACCGATACCCCGCTTTAGGGCGGGGAAAATAAACTACTACCTTTCAGGAGTAAACCAATGACCGAAGAAAAGAAAGTCACCCCGCAGGAATATTTTGCGGGATTTCCCGAAGCCCCTGCAAGCGATACATTCAAGTGGGTGGATGGTTTAGGAATTGAACACATGACCACCATCCGCGCTTGGGACGGCTCAAATCTATATCAGCAGGTTGCCAAGTTTGTCGCCAAAGTCACCGAGACCGGCGGCAAGCCAGTAAACGATAAGCCCGCAACTCAAATCCCTGCAACTGATGAAACCGGCGTACCCATTGTCAACACCGAGGGCAAGCCCGAAATGAAATCCCTCCCCGATGGAACCGCCCTGTTTACCGTGATGGCAGTCGCTCACGATAAAACCCAATCCGGTAAAGATGTCCTGAAAGTCTTTGTCAAGGAAAAGGGCGAAGGCATCAGCAAGAAATACGGCGTCAATTGTTTCCATCCCCCGGCGCAATACAAAGAGTTCAAGACATGGGATATGCACGACGGCGAGACCGGCGCGAACCGTTTCAGCCCGAAGGAAGGCGCGACACAGGTTATTATCCGCCTCCCCTCCGGCGACAGCAAATACCCCGACGTGATCGAGTTCCGTTAGTGGTAAACTTTACCAGCCCCGCCGTGTGCGTACCAAAGATGTACGTGAAGCCGTGAGATTTCCGGGCGGCGGGGCAACGACATCACTCCGGCGTAAGTCGGTTTGATTACGAGAGGCTCATGCCCCTCGGACTGCGGATTACAGGAACCCCCTGTTGAACCCGCAGACCGCCGCCGATAGCGCAAGCCGAATGAATAAGGCGTCCCGCCCCGGCGGGAGCAGGAAGCGACCCGGCATGTCAGCGGGTGATGGGAGTTCAAATCTCCCTCGGCGGCGGGGCAAACTGGAGCGGTGGCGCAATGGTTAGCGCAATCGCCTTATATGCGGGAGGTTGAAGGTTCGAGTCCTTCCCGCTCCATAAAGTAGGTTATATGACCCCCGAAGGTACAACGATTGAAGCCCTCCGCAAAATGTCCACCCGCGATTTAATTCAACTGATTATAGATTTACGCGAAGAACTGGCGACGCTCCCCCCTGACCCGTATATGCCGGGCGCAAGGCGGGAGGTGTGCGGGGCGGTGATAAAACTCGCCGCGCAGGTGACGCGGGAACGGAAAAAGGTTTCTACTACAATTGCGGCGGATGTGTAGCAATCCCCCCGCATTGACAGGCGCGGGCGGCGGGCGTATAATGGACGTTGACGGGAGAAATCCGTCCGCTGGTGGCAGTCAGCGATAAAATATGATGGCGGCAGAACTCTTTTTTCTTAGTGAGTCTCTGTCGAAGGCAACCGTAAACGCTATCTTACGGACTGCCCCCGCCAGAGACAGAGACCGACTAAGTAAAAGGAGTTTTTTGTTATGACAGACGCGGCAATTCAACAGAAACTAGCGGCGATGTTTGCCGCAAATAAGGATGAAGTATCAGTTCCAAAGATTTACATTGATATGACCGGAGGCTGGGAGACCGGCGCGGTTTTGGATGAAATCATGTTTTGGACGTTGCCTAAAAAGAACACGGGCAGAACTTCGCTACGGGTGTTCCGCGATAAAAAGTTATGGCTGGCGGTCAGGCGGGCTGAGTGGTGGGACAGAAAACGGCTTACCGAAAGGCAAGCGGATACAGCGGTTGGAAAACTGGTAACGCAGGGACTGATTGAAAAAGACGTTTTCCTTTTTGACGGGAAACCGACTGTTCACCTCCGACTGATTACGTCGAAATTCGCCGCCCTGTATGCGGAAAAATTGCAAGAAATTGCCGCCGGGGAGGACGACGAAAACCTTGTTCGGGACATTGCAGACCTCTACTCCATGATGGGCTTCCCTCCCCAAAATGTAATTTCCAATTTACAAAATGGGGAAATGCTCAATTTACAAAATGGGGAAATCATTAACAGCCCTATACAACCCGAAAAGACAGCCAGTGAAATCCCTGAAAACATGCCAGTCGAATGGTACATCCAGCACAATCTCCCCATTCCGGCGGACTTGACCCAAAGGGCGCAAGCCGAAAAAGAGGCTACTGATGAATTTGAGTCCGCCCTCGGTTTTTCACAACTCCCCTGGGATACCACAAAAGACTGGCAATCCTTCAAAACGTGGGCTGTTAAAGTTTACCAGTCCGCGCCCTCAGACTTCCGGGATTATGCCGCGTGGCGCAACGGGACGGGAAAATTTGACGCCATGAGCAACAAGCAGATCAGGCTAAACCCGTCCGCTTTTAGGGATACGGGATACCCGACATTCAAGGCGTCCGAGATGTTTACAAAAAAGACGGATGAGGTACGCGGCGAATACCGCCCCGGAAGGATTAGCGCATGAAAAACGTCGAATATGCCCTGTTTGACCCGCCGCAGATTAGTACCAAAACAAGCCAGAGCATCGAACGCGCCCAAACAAGCGGCGTCAAGTCCTACGACATAGGCATCCCCGGACTTGGGGATAAATACGTCATGGCGCGTTCCGGCAAGATAAACGGCATTGTAGCCGACACGTCGCAGGGCAAGACGACGGTATCCAATATTATCGCCCGCGCCCTTGCAAAGCAAATCAATATTGAAAACGACGAAATAGGTTTATTCGTGACGTGGGAGGATACGATTGAAGATTTTGGGCTTAGTGACTTTGCGAACATATCGCGCATCCCCATAGCGTCGTTATATCATGGCGATGTGAAGGAATATCAACTCAAAAAACTATTGCAAGCGTCTGTCGAACGCGCTAAATTCCCGCTTTGGATTATGGGACAGTCGGAGGAAAGCACGCATTTACAGCCGCAGTTTACGATGACGGATGTTTGCCACGCGGTTGATTACCTGATAAACACGCAAAAGAAAAAGGTAAAATTCGTCATGCTTGATTATTTGCAAAGCATAGATCGGGCGGACGTGCGGCATGAACCTGACGGGCGTTTACAGTTTGCGGGGGTGATGAATAAAATCAAGGAATTTACAATGTCCTTTCATCCTTGCGTGTGGGTGGGTTCGCAGGTGTCCCGCGCCAAAGTTGAAAAGGTAAAATGGCGGCAACCGCAAATCCATTGGGCGATGGAAACCGCGAATTTTGAACACAGATGCGATGGGGCGATAAGTCTCTGGCTGCCCTGGAAATCGCTTGATGTTTGGAAGCCGGATGAGTGTTTGCAGGAGAAGAACGGAATAGACGGCACGGCTGTCTTTGTCCGCCCGGAAACCATGTTAATCGAGATAATCAAGCAAAAGAAAGCCCCTACCGGGCATGTGCAAGCCGTTGATTTTGTCCCGGAGTATAGTATGCTGGCGGCGTATGATACGGCTGATAAAATTCGTAAAGAAATGGAGGCGCAATGAAATTCGACATTGATTCAATTCTGGCAAGGGCTGATTTGGTTGAATACGTCCGCAGGGCTGGCGGCGAAGTCAAAGGCGGCGGCAATCGTTACGCTTGCGCCTGTCCGCTTCATGGGGGGAAGAACAGGACGGCGTTTTCAATTTATTTTCAGGATGGGCGTTGGAAATGGAAATGTTTTACCGGCAATTGTGGAAGCGGGGATTCGATAAAGTTTGTTGAGGTGTGGCAGGGATTGGACTTTAAGCGTGCGTGTGAATGGATAAACGGCGGCGCGATTGACGATGCGGAAGGGATGCTTGAATCCGCAAAGCGCAGGCATGAGCAGGCGGAGAGGGATTTACAGGAAGCCAAAGAACGCGAGGAATCCCGCCGCAACGAACTTAGGGTATCCGAGCGGCATATCCTTTACAACAAAACCCGAAGCCAACTTATTCGTGACGAATGGCATCGCGCTGGGATAGACGACGGGATGCAGGATTTTTGGACGCTTGGGGGGTGTGATGATTTTGTTTACAAACTGGACGGGGAATTGTTTCATACCCCTACAATGACAATACCGATTTTCAATCCGCAAAAAGAACTGATGACAATCCAGCACAGACTATTAAATCCCAAAGACCCGAACGATAAATACCGACCTGAAAAGACCGGGTTACATTCTCACCCATTTCTAGCCGTGCCTGAAATGGGATATGACGGCGGGATTATATGGGTGATGGAAGGCGCAAAAAAGGGGATGGTTACATGGACGCGGGCGGATACGGATTGGCAATGTATCGGTATCCCGTCGCAGGAGAGTTATAAGGGTATGATTGAAGTATTGAAGCCTGTCGGGAAAAGAGTGATTGTCGTTCCCGATCCGAATAGCGTGAGAAACCCGAACTCGCTTAGAAAAGCGTATGTTCTGGCAAGCGGAATCGGCGGGCGTTTTTTGTCGCCTCCCCGGAAATTCGATGACCTGATTTTAGCATGTGAAATGAAACAGGATGATTTATATGGACTTTACAGGCAAGCGAGGAGAACATGACCAAGCCCTTCCGCAACCAACTGATGAAAATATGCCATCCCGAAACCCACGAGATGATAACCAACGCGGAGCGGGCGCACCGCGCCGGGCTGATCACCCGCGAGGAGCGGGACGACGCGATCAAGGCGGCGATTGCCGCAGAGACGGAAAGCCTGATGCTTGCCGCCCTTGACAGCGGAATCGAAAAGGTTTAAGATAAAACAAATGTCCATCGAAGAGATAATCAAAGAAGTAATTGAAGCCGCGCCGACGAGCAAGCAACTTCCCACTTTGCGCGAATTTCAAGCCGAGATAAAAAGGCGGCTGGAATTCAACCCCGCGCTGGATACCATCCGAAAGGCGTTGAACGCCCTCGGATACTACCCGGAGGAAAAGCAGTCGCACAGGTGGGTGTACAAGGCGCGAGGGGGGAGGCGGCGGGAATGACGGACGCTTTCGCAGTGACCGCCCCGGATGTTAAAGTTTACCACGTCGAATCCCCGCTTGACCCCGAACTGGTAAACGACCTCTGCCGTTCAGCCGTTCATATCGGCGAACTGGACGCGGAACTTGGCAACGAAAAATGGAATATTGCCGGGCTGGTGTTATCCGGTTGGGATGAGCATAAAAACACCACCTACCCGCCCGCGCCCGGGGAAGCCCCGGTTCGGGTATTTCCGACAATCACGGAATATTACGCCGAGTGTAGCAGGGTGGCGAATACCACGAACCGCCGAAAGGTTTTCGGCGAATCGGGGCAGACGCTTCGCCGCTGGTGCGAAGTTCGGGCGACCTATTCGACATTCGATAAGGCTGAGTTGTTTCTTGACGCGCTATCATTCGATCATCTTTACAAAGCGCGAAAATTATACCTTGACGGATGCGTAAAAAATCCGGTTCTTGCGCTGGCGAAGGCGCAAAGCGAAGGCTGGTCGGCGGATGAAATGGAATTGCACTACAAAAAGGACGGCGGCGAAGTTTATACAAGTTTCCTTGACCGCGCCGCAAGTTTTTTTGACCGCCTGACAAAGACAATGGACTGGAGCGACGAAAAGAAAAGCGCGTTCAACGATGATTTATCCGCGCTGGTAAGGAAGTATTTATGACCGACATGCTCCCGCTTATTATCTGGATGGTTGACGAAAAACTGGCGGAGAACAATTTCGCCGCGTCGAATATCGCAACCGGTCTGCGCCTTTGGGAACTTCCCACCGAGGACGCGCAGAAAACCCGCGTCCTGCTGTACCGCAAATGGCGACCCAAGACCGACAAGAAGAACATGCTCCCCACCGCGCAGGCGTATGACCTGGCAATCGCCGGGATAGACCCCGCCGACGTGCAAGAGCGGCAGATTGAAATGGAGATTGTGTAATGCCCCACCGCCCGAAGTACGCAACCAACCCCGACGAAAACCACCGCATCCCCGTTGAATATCTGCGCGACAGATGCGGCGGCTTCGAGACGTACAAAGACGGCAACACGGTTGCCTATACCGCGAATTATCACGGGTATAAAATCCTGCTGATTGACATCTCCAAGCCCGGCGGTGTGCTGACAGACTGGTATATCCAATGCGTTGACAATGACCGCGCCTTCTGGCTCGAAGTCAAAACTGAAGAGGCGTACAAGTCGAAGGATTACGGCATGACCCCCGGCGAAAAATGGCTTTTTGATAACGTCAAGAACTTCCAATTCTGCGTTACCGATGACGACATGGGAGATATTCTCGCGGAGTTGACAGCATGAACGAAACCGCACAGGAACGCGCCCGCGCAATTTGGCGATATACCAAAAACAACCCATCTCCCGTTGGAGAAATTCATACTGCCTCGCTTATCCTTGAAGACTATCAAGCGCATGGGGAGGGCGGGCATTGGGCGCATGTCTCATGCCTTGCACATGAGGACATCGAAAAAGTCATGGTATTTATTCAGGGCAAAACCAGTTTGAGTCGGTGGATCGTGCGTGTCGGCTCTCCGTATTGGAGGGACGGAAAGTGGAACTGGCAGTTAATCAGATAGAAAGGATATAACATGAAATGTAAAAACTGCGGTCGTGATGTGTGGATTTACTTGCCGGGAGGCTTTTGTAGTGAGCCGTGCGCGAGTCGCTACCCCATCAAGGTCGTCACTCAAATTGTTTTGATTATTGCGATTATCGCGTTCTTTGTGCGCTTCTCAGGATGAAAGGATTGAACAATGAGCGATAAAAACGTATTTGATACATTGGGCGATTACATGCGGCAGGTATTTGATGCTGATAATGATGGAATCGTATCCTTCAAGGAAGTATTCAGTGTCTTTCCAAATATGGCGGTCCCGATTGCGATTGCCTTTGTTGATGTGTTGGTTTTGGCGGCGGAGTATCGGGTTTGGGATTTTGGCATGTATGTCACCGGCGACCCGATCAAGGCGGCAGGGTTTGTACTCGTGTCCGCTGTTCCATTCCTGTTTGGTCAGATTTTCTGGCTTTACCCTCGTGCGACATGGTTACAAAAATTTATCGCCATTGGTTTTGTTGGGATGTCGCTCTACACAAGCGCAGAATTTGGGCTTGCTGATTTAACGGCGGAATATAATGCCAATGATATTTTTACCTTTCTTGTCCAGTTGACGGCGGGCTACATTGTCGGCACTTTGGTTTATATCGTCTTTGACCCGACCATCAAGGCGAATCGCATGAAGCGCAAGGCGCAAGACGCGGCGGTTGCTGAAAAAGAAAAACAGGCAATTGCGCGGTCGATTTTGACAGACCTCAAATCCACCCTTGAAACCAAAAAGGCTTTGGAAGATGATTTTGGAAAAGACGAGGTTGCCAATGCCCTGTCCGCCCTCAGTGGTAAAAAAATGCCCGAAAGAAAGCCGATCCGTTCCCAGCAGCCAATGCAGACATTCGCGTCAACGGTTGAAGATCATATGCCTGTAAACCCTACTCCGGGGCGGGAAAAGTAGAAGATACCGCCCCGGAAAGCGTGGTGTTGTCGGGAGAAATCCTAGAGGAAATCAACCCGACAACACCCACAGGCAACCCGACAACACAGGAAGATGAACCCTATGACATCCAAATACAAGGCTCAGACCGGACGCATCCCGCTGTTGTCCTCAGACGAAAACACAGGGGAAAGGGCGCAACCATCCTTACAATCAGCCGGACAACACTCAGGGGTGTTGTCAACCCCCTCTACGACGACTACGAAGGGGCAATCCGCGAGTACCTTGCCCGCCGAGAACAAAGACAACACCGTCAACAAGACGGCGCTGCACGCCCTGATGATGCGGGCGGCATTGTTGTCGCTGGAGAAAACTGGCTTGCTGAGGCGGTACAGAGTGTTGTCACGGAACGCGGCGGGCAAACCAGTCCTTGACAACACCGGAAAGCCTGTTGTCAAGGAAATCCGAATAGTGCTTAGTCCTGCAATATGGACTGAGGATTTGCGCCTGTTGTCGGAAGGTGTTGTCAGTGACAATCCGTAAAATCATCTACCGCTACCTCTACCTCCAGACCCCCGGCTGGCAGTTGACACGCATATTCCGGCTGGACTGCAAATGCGCCCGGTGCGGGCGGCGTGGCGGCGTCCTGCATCTGCATCACCTCGCCTACCCCTTCTTCGGCTTGTGGTACGCGCTATTTTGGGCGTCCTTGTTCGTCTGGCTGTTCGACCCGGCAGGTTTTTGGGCGTTGATCGCCCTGCTCGTCATCCCCGATATGACAAGCCCGATGCGGACGCTTTGCCCGGCTTGTCATAGTTTCGTAGAAGGTAGAAAATGACTCATGTAAAGAAACCCCCGATTTTGTTATACATCGCCGTCCTTATGTCGCTTGCGCTTACATGCGCGTGCGGCATTCCTGCCGCCCTGCCCAATGTCGCGCCTGGGGCAATCGCGCCGGAGTTATCCGCCGCGCCGACCCCGCCCGCGCAGGTGGTTGAAATGATGGTAATTGCCGATATGCTGAACATCCGCGCCGCCCCGGATTACAAATCCGCCGCCGACCCGGACGGGCTGGAGCGCGGGCAGGATGTTAAAGTTTACCTTTTCTGCACCGGGGGCGAGATGCGGGATTGGGTTGCAATCAACAGCGACTGTACCGAGTGGGTTAATTCGGCGTGGCTGGATGTGGTAAGATAACGCAAAGGAGAAATAAAACATGGAACAGATTGTAGTATTGCCCGAAGAGTTGAAAGCCCTGATTGCGATTGCCGTCACCTTTGCCGTCACCCAGGCGTTGAAATGGCTTTCCGCTCAACTGAAATTCGACCTTAGCGGTTATTCCGCCCAGGTCGCCGCTGCACTGGTGGGCGCGGTGTTGGTGTTTTTTCACGCCGCCGCGTCGAATGTCCCGGCTGAATTTGCGCCCATCGTGAATCAAGTTCTTGTTCTGGTTGTCGTCATCCTCGGCGCGAAGGGCTTATACAAGTCCTTCAATTTTCCGAAGGGGTAGTACAATCATCATGCCCGCGCCAAATGCGTCCACCTTACGCCCAAACGCTGAAATGGATAACGGGCAGGCGGCGCGGGCAAACGAGGGAATATGAGTATTGACACAAACTTTACGCAGGTTGGTTTTTGGGGGATGCTGGCTTATCTATTTGTACGAGACGCGGCGATACCGCTTGTGATGAAGATATTCCCTCAAAAGGTGGAGGCGCAAATCAGGCAGGGGGAACGTGAAGTTGCCGCGCTTGAAAAAATAAGCGAGACCCTTACGGCGATAAAAGCCGGGCAGGATGGGATAAGCAACGGGCAGGCGGCGATGATAAAAACACTGAATGAACACAGCAAAGCATTAGCCGTATTAGTGGATAGACGGTCAACAAGAAAAGCCCCCAAATGAGTACCCTATTGGTCATCCCAATAGCAGACCCGCACGTAGGCTCTACGCGGGGATTACATCCGAATTACGTCAAGCGTGAGGGCGGCGCATGGGTCACGGTGGACGAGGCGGGCGGCTGGTTCTACAAAAATAACCCGCATTACCACCTCAACTCAAAGCAGGTCAGAATGTGGCGGCATTACGAAAGCGGCATCTTGACTCTTGCGGAACTGCGAAAGCGAAGGAACGCGGAAATACTGTTACTGATTATGGGGGACGCGATAGACGGCGACCATCACAATACACACCAATTAACGACAAAAAACGAGGGAGAGCAAATGTTGGCGTTTGTCCGTATGATGGAATGGACAATCGAAAAACTGGATTTTACCCCCGGCACGGACAGGCTTGTCATATTGGAAGGGACGGAATCACACACGCGGGACAATGAGGAAGTTATAGCGCAGTTTTTACCGGCGGAAAAGTTCGAAGGCGGCGCAAGTTGCGCGTCGTTCCTTGAAGCAGATTTGCAGGGTAATCTTTGCTGGTTCTATCATCACGGCGTACAGGCGGGATACTCGTTTGTGACCGGAACGACGCTATATAACTACCTGCGGAAGATATACATAGACCAGAGGATGAATCAAAAACGCCCGCCGAATTTGATTGTAACGGCGGACAAGCATAAGACAGACCGGCAGACGTACAGGCATAACGGGCATGAACTGAGTGGCGTCATCCTTCCCCCATTTCAGGACAAGACGCGATTTACATATAAATTGCCCTATGCTGTAATGGAATCCCCCCGCGTTGGTTTTTCCCCGCTGGTCATCGAGAATGGTAAAATCGAAATACTTGCGCCAGATATGGCGGAGATGCCACGCGGCGAAGTATTGACGTGGTAAAAGGATATGTAAAGTGTTAATAAAAAAGTCCTTATTTACACTTTGGCTTTTTGCCCTTTTTGTAGTTATATTCTTGCCCTTACTTGTGCGCGAATACCGCTGGCGAACCGCCCGCTGGCTGATGGGGCGGGCGTGATGGACGTTGACGAGTACCGCGTCCGCATGGAGTTGGATGCGGCTTGGGAGAGGAGCGTTATCGGATGGCTTGCTCGGTGTATCAGGCTTTTACAATCGCGCTGGCGGGCGCGAAGGACGCGAGACAGGCGGCGGCGATAAGGCGCAAGGCGCGGGCGCATGTGGAAAAGTGTAGGAAGTGTCAGAATCAAAAAAAGCCCCGGCGGTGATGCCGGGGCTTTTTGGTTGTGGTTATGCGAGTTCGTAGGCTTGCAGGAAGCCGATGGCGAAGTATTTCAGGCTTTCCGAGACGCGCTTGTCCGTGTTCGAGAGCAGGAAAAACTCGTAGAAGTTGCCGCTTGAGTCCATCATAATTCCGTCGTCTGACTTTTCCGCCATGACGGTGAGTGCAAGCATGAGTTTTTCGGCTTTATACTTACTGTAATCATCTTTGGGGATTCCGATGATGTGGTTCATTTTGTTATCCTTTCAGTCTTTGTTGAAGAACGTATCCCACACGACGGGGATGCAGAGGACGAGGATGACGAGCAGTGAGCATCCAGCGGCTTGACCGATGACGTTATCCATTGTTGCCGCCTTTCAGGAGGGCGCGGGCTTTGGCTTCGCGCTCTTCCAGGTCGCACGCAGTTCTGTGATCCCATTCAGGTGCGCCACAGACAACGCAACTGTCATATTCAGAATCTTCATCGGGATAGGGCTTGGATTTTCCGAGATTATCCCACGCCCACGCCAACGCCTCCCGCAGTTCGGCGTTTTCCGCTTCGAGGACTTTGATTGCATGTTTGTCCGAGAGATAGTGTATGTCAAGGTCGTATTCTTGGCGAAAGCGGGTTTTGCAAAGTTGGCAAGTAAACATTTTAATTCTCCATTTCTGCTATTTCAGCGTCGGTCAATTGGGTTTGGTCGTACTGTTCGCCGCCGGTCATGTCGCTGTAATGGGCGACCTGTTCGGGAGTGTGGTTGCCCCACAATTTGCGCCAGGTAGCGTACACGTCGGCGGGGGTGGCGCGGGTGGGGGCTACCATTGCGAGCAGGGTGTCCATTCCCAGCCGCGCCTCGTCGTTCATGATGTCCCGCTCGTATATATCCGCGAGTAAATCGGCGTCGCCCCGGTGGATCATGAGCAGGTCATTCTCGAACATGTTCAGGTATTTTTTGTGGTTTCGGGTTATTCGTGACATGGGTTATCCTTTTTGAGCGATTTCGAGCGCGGCGGCGTAGAGCGGCGATCCTTCGTAAATCCGGGCGCGTCCTTTTTCCATGTAATCCGAGCGAACGTCGGAGTCGTTCTCATAGGTTTCGGGAAGGATATTTTGAAGTTTATCCCCGTCCTCGTAGGATTTGGCGTAAAGCGTTATCGCCGTCTTTCCGTTATTGAGGATTCCAGCCGAATACCAGACCCGCGCCTTTTCCGTTCCATTTGTGACGTAGTGCTTTTTGAATTTGATTTCCATGATTATCCTTTCGATGCCTGAATCTTATACCGAAACAGGGGCTGGGCTGGAAGCTGTAATAAACTTGTACCGAAGTTGTAATGATTGAAACCCTTGACAAAAACGTGAAATCTACTCCGAAAATACGGTATAATGCGCCCATGACCGAAACTATAACCGCCTCACCCATAACCGGCACGCTCCCGCGCCAGTGGGTGCAGCACGAACACGATTACCGCCTATCCATCCTTGCCGGGCGGGTGGTGTGCCTGTGCGCGTGCGGGGAGTACATTGAGGCGGAGGAAATCGAAAGGCGGGTGAATGAGCAAGGGTAAGGATGCGATTTGTTTTCAGGCGCAGGTCGCACAGGTTAAAACGCTTTCGGATGGGGGGATACGTATAACATTAGATTTATCCGAGACGGCGATAGACACGGCAAAGAACATGATGGAAGCGCGGCAAGCCGGGGCGTTACTTGAAGTCGCGGCGGTTGCTGTTAAGGTAAAACATGCAGGAAAATCAAGAAAAATCAAAACTCCAGACGATTCTAGCGCAACTTACTAAAGACCAGTTGCGCTTTGTTGTCGCGTTGCAGGAACATAAAAGCAAGGACGCGGCGGCAAAGGCGTTGAAATTCAAGCCGGATACCGTCTATCATTGGGATGCTGAATTGATAGACGAAGCGTCGCGGCTTATGGCACTGGACACGGCGGAGTATGCGCTTGAACTCAGGCGGCAGGCGTTGGCGAAGGCGATGATGGTAAAAACTGCCGGATTGGACAGCCGGAATGAACAGGTGCGGCAAAAGGCGGCGACTGAGATTATCGAATGGGGATTGGGGAAGGCGGCTCAATCGGTAGACCTGACCAGCGGCGGCGAGGCGTTGAACGTGCTGATACAAAAGGCGAGTAATGCCACAAACGACGATAACGGTAAATGACATCTACCTCCCCCTGCTGGAAAATACTAGCCGGGTACAAATTTTGTACGGAGGTTCATCGTCGGGTAAATCTGTATTCAAGGCGCAACAATGCTCGCTCGACCTGCTGGCTGGCGGGCGCAACTGGTTAATATGTCGCGCAGTGGCGAGGACGCTCAGGCGGTCGGTCATAAATGAAATCCGCAAGGCAATTACCGACGCGGGCTTGACTGAATATTTTGACATAAACAAGAGCGAAGGGATTATCACCTGTAAGAATGGGTATCAGGCTTTATTTGCCGGACTGGATGACGTGGAAAAGATAAAATCCATCACCCCGGAAAAGGGCGCGATTACGGATGTCTGGATCGAGGAAGCGACGGAGATACAAAGGGACGACGTAAAGCAGTTATTGAAGCGTCAGCGCGGTGGTGACGAAGGAATACCAAAGCGGTTGCACATGACGTTTAACCCGATCTATCAGTCTCACTGGATTTACGAGGATTACTTTGCTCTGAACGGTTGGGAGACCGACCAGACAGAACATATCAGCCCCGAATTATCTATCCTGAAAACGTGGTACATTCACAATAATTTTTTGACGAAGCAGGATGTCGAAGGATTGCTGAACGAAAAGGACGAATATTATCGCAATGTTTACACTTACGGGAATTGGGGGGTATTGGGCGACGTTATATTCACAAACTGGCGTATCGAAGATTTATCTGAGAAGCAAAACCAGTTTGATAACCGGCGTAACGGGCTTGACTTTGGCTTTGCCTCCCATCCGGCGGCAATATCCATAAGTCACTATGACAAGACCCGCAAGCGGATTTATATCTTCGGTGAGTTGTATGAAACCGGATTGACAAATGACCTCCTTTCCGAGGAAGCGCGGCGCATGTGCGGCAATGAGCGCATTATAGGTGACAGCGCAGAGCCTAAAAGTATAGCCGAGATGCAACAGCACGGTATAAGTATTGTCGGCGCAAAGAAGGGGAAGGATAGCATTACATTTGGAATAGACTGGTTAAAACAACAGGAGATTATCGTCGATAAGCGGTGCGTGAATCATATAGAAGAACTGCAACAGTATCAATGGAAAAAAGACGCGAACGGGAACCCGGTCAACCCGCCGAAACCGGTGGACAGGGATAATCATCTTTTAGACGCGCTGAGATATGCGTATGAAGACGACGCGGTAGGGCGTGACGCCGATAAATTGGTAGATTTTGCGTGAGGTAAAAATGGGTATTATCCAAAGAACACTAAACAGATTCGGATTTTACGGTGAAAAACAATTCAAATCCAACGTGGAAGAGGCTGTAAAGCGTGAGATCGACAAGATGCACGACTGGCTGGCTTCCACAGCGGAGGGCGAGTATTATAACCAGCCTGACCCGTTGGTGTTTGCGACGCAGGCGGACTTATACCGCCTCTCCCCCATTCTAGGAACTGCTGTGGATATTCTATCCAATGATGTGGGTACATCAAAATTCAACGTCAAGCGTAGACGGGGCGAGGATATGAAAGACATACCAAACCACGAATTTGAATTGCTCCTGCGAAACCCTAACCCCCTAGACAGTGGCATGGAACACATGCAATACACGGTATCCAATCGCTTATTGAACGGAAATGCTATCTGGTGGTTGAACAGGGAAAGCGAAAAGAGCAAGCCGGATGAGATGTGGGCTATTCCTTATTCTTTTGTTCAGCCCGTACCGGATAAGTATATGTATGTCTCCCATTGGAAATATTTTGCTCCTAACGGGCGGGAGGAAAGGCTGGAAACGTGGGAGGTTGTGCATTTCAAGAATTACAACCCCGAATCTCGCTATTGGGGAATATCCCCGCTGGAATCTCTGGCGGTTACCATTCGGGGTGACTTAGCCATGCGGTTAACTAATACGCGGAATTATGCCGAATACGGTGGTGCGCCTCAAAGCATCCTGGCGTTCAAAGACTTTCCAGCCGATAAAGCATGGTCGGAAATCAAAGAGGAAAAGCGACAGGCAGCGAAGCGTAACGAGATGATGATGCTCCGCGGCGTGGGGGATGGAGTGACATGGTTACAGCGGGCATTGAGCAATAAGGACATGGACTATATTCAGGGTTTACGCCAGAATATGACCGATGTATTTAACCGCCTTGCACCCGGTCTTTTGGCAATGCTTGACCCCAGTGCAACCGAAGCTAACGCGATGGCGGCGCGTGCGACGTATGGCGAAAAGACCCTCTTCCCGATGGGCGAGGGAATCGCGCAGAAGATAACCAGTGATATTCTCCCCGCCTATGGGCTAACCCTTGTCGGCATGTTTGACGACCCGCGGGTAGTTGACCGTAAACTTAAACTCGAAGAACAAACCGCCTATGAGCGTTCGCACACGCTTAAAGAGGTGCGTAAGGAATATTACGAGGATGACCCGTTGGGCGATGAGCGCGACGACATGATAGCCGCTCACGTTGGCGCGAAGCCTGTACAGGAAGAGCAACCAAAGGAACCAGAGGAGGAAAATCCACAACCGGAAGACACAAGCGAGATGCATCCTGACGTTAGCGCAAAGGCTGAAATAGAAGAATTGGATAAGTGGAAGCGCAAGGCATTAAAGCGCATCGGAAAGGATACGCCATTCGATACAAACATACTTGGCGCAAAGGTGCAGGAATACGTCAACAACCGCCTGCCGAAGTGTAGGAGCGAAACGGCGGTAAAGGCTGTATTTGACAACGCCCGCGATATGCTTGTCCCAGTCAGAAGTGCGGCGGATGTCTTGGAGGCGATTCGGCTGGGCGTGATGGCGTTGGAGAAGAAATGACCCTGATAGATTCTGTATCCTCCGCCATTGATTACTGCAAGGTAAATCACATTGACATTCCCGCTGATCTTGCGTTGAAAGCGTACAACGTTGGCGCGTTGAAAGCCGCCGGGGACTTGGTAGCAATCGGGGCGGCGTACCGTGACGTAATCACCGAAAGCCTGATAAGATACTTTGAAGGGGGCAATGTAACGTCGCCTCGTAATGCTTTCAAGCGCGGGATGGTGGAGGCATTTGGGGCGGCGTTCGATACTGGATGGAGGGATGGCGGCGGTACAGGTATGCCGGATGTAGACGCCCTGGCGTGGTTCAATCCCCGCGTAGAAGCCGAGTTCGGTTTTATCGACATGCTATTTGCACAGATAAAAGACCTGAGAAAGGACGGCGAATTTGATTACTTTTCATTCGTAACTCAAAAGGCGGATGGATATGTCGGGACTTTGCGGGACATTTACAACATGGGTAAAATGTTTGCATCCAAGAATAAGATGCTGACATTCGACGGCGAAGACGGCAAGCCCGACAATATCTGCCAGAGTACCGGCGGCACATGCGTAAGATTGAAGGGACAGAGACACCGTGCCTCGTGGTGGATTTCGCATGGACTGGTCCCGTATAGGGGAAACCCGAATTACGACTGTGGGGCTTGGGGTTGCTCTCACTATTTGCGCGACGATGACGGAAACAGATATACTGAATGAAAACAAATTTTGTAATCCGCAATGACAAGGAAGTGTCTGCTTTCCTAAAGACCCTGCCGAGAGGAACAATCCGCATTGCTCTAAAGGCGATGGCGGATTATTTTCTTGGCGATGAGCGGCACGGGTTGAGGCATAACGAGTCTTATAAATACGTTTCCCGAAAACGCGCCTATGGGGTTACATTCTTTTCAGACAAGCAACGGCGTTATGTCATGGCGAAGATAAAAAGCGGGGAGATCAAACCGGGGCAGTCGAATAGAAGTGGCGCAACCTCCGCAGCATGGACGGCAAAGGAAACAAAAGGCGGATACGGATACACATTGCAGAACCCCTCCCGTGGCGCATATTTCACCCGTTCGGATAAGGGGCAGGCGCGGCAACCCGCGATGGTCGGATGGCGCAAGGTATCGAAGGTGGTACAGGACAACATGAAGGGCGCGATTCGTTCAGCGATGGCAAAGGTCAAGGAATGGATAAGGCAGAACACGCCGAAAGGATAGCCCTTGCGCTAAAACGCAAGACATGGTAAAACAATAGCAATCGAATAAACAGCCAGAGGCTTGATTGTTTCAAGCGGCAAAAAGTACGGATTTATTCCGTGCCTTTTGCCGCTTTTTTGTTGTCTAAAGGTGATATGAGCGAAGAAAACAAATTGATTGCAGTAAAAGCGGTAGGAGATTGGGAACTGGATGTATTAGCTGTTCCATTCTCTAAAGACGCGGACGGGCAGTGGTTCGACCAGAACACAGATGTAATGGCAGACACCTTCCAGACCCCGCTTATCGTTTACCAGCACGGGGTAAAGCGGGGAGCGAAGGGATACGCTGAAAAGCCTGTCATTTTAGGTAAATCTTTACCGGGCAGTTTGCAAAAGCTGGCGGATGGATGGCATGTGCGCGTGATATTGGATAAAACCGTAAAACTGGCGCATGATATTTATGAGGCGGCAAAAAAGGGACTTGTTGCCGTATCCAGTGGGGCAATCTCGCATCTTGCAAGATTAGACATCGGCGGAAAACTTATCCCCTACGATAAGAACAGACCCGGTAGGATTGCGGTCTGGTCATTGGCTGAGGTCTCTTTGTGGGAAAAGGGTAACGGGAACGCAAACCCCGCAAACCCTGGGGCGTATGCAATTCCCCTTAATGCAATGAAGGCAATTTACAGGGAATCAGGAACACCCTTCCCTGAAATCTCCGACGACGTTTTGCCAGAGGCTGCGAAAGCGGCGAAGCGTGCGCGGATCGTAGAGCAATCAAAACAAATTCTGAAAAAAACCGAAAGGTTATACAAGGAGTAAAACATCATGAAGGAACTGCAAGAAAAACTCACCGAAGTCCGCAAGGCTATCAAGGCTCTTGTCGCTTTGGGCGAAGACATGACCGACGAACAGGCTGAAAAGCTGGAAGGGTTGAACAAATCCGCAGCCAAACTTGATGCCCAGATTGTCGCCGCCAAACAACTCGAAAACGAGGAAAAGGCGGAGAAGGAACGCTTCGAGGAAGAAAAGAAAGCTGCCGTTGAAGATGCTGTCAAGAAAGAGCGCGCCAAAAGCCGCCGCCTTGAATTTGGCGAAGCCCCGTATGCGACCAAGTACGCTGATACCAACAAGTTTGACGAACTGAGCGCGGGCGAAACTGCATTGGTTATTGACGTGCTGAACGCCAACAGCCGCCCCGTCTCTGGCGCTGCGTTCAAGGCTCTTTCGCTGAAAATCAACGAACTCAAACCCCGCAGCAACGATGAAGACAGCGAGAAGGCTGTAAAGTACGTCAAGGGCGCATTCAAAGCTCACACCGGCATCGAGGACATCGAGGGCGCGGTCAAAGCCGCAACTGACCCGATGTATACGGGTGGTAGTGGTATCGGCTCCGATTGGGTCGGTACTGCTTACTCTTCGCAGATTTGGGAAAGCATCCGCGCCGCCAATGTGGTTGTGAACAGCGTGCCTTCCATTGTTGTTCCAGATGGATATTCCAGCGTGTATATCCCGCTCGAATCCACCGACCCGACCTGGTATAAAGTAGCAGAAGCGACCGCCGCCGACGGAACTTTAAAAGTCCCTGCTGCGACCGTGACCGCTTCACAGTTGGCGACCGGCAACAAGCAGATCACGCTCGGTAAGCTTGGTGCGCGTTCGATGTACACCGGCGAATTGACCGAAGACTCGCTTATCCCCTTCGCCCCGAACCTCCGCCGCCAGTTGGAAACCAGCGGCATGGAAATCGTGGAGCATGTGGCGATTGACGGCGATGTGGAAACCAGCGCGACCAAGAATATCAACGACATTGGTGGAACCCCCGCCGGAACCGAACCGTACCTGCTTTTTGACGGCTTCCGCAAGCTGGCACTTGTGACCAACACCGCCAATAGCCGCTCGGCTTCCGGCTCATTTGCCATTGAGGATTTTAAAAATACTTTGAAGCTGCTTGGCACGGCTGGCTTGGCTGGCGCAGACCCGAATCTCGTGGCGTTCATCCTTGATTACAATACCATGTGGGCGGCAATGGATTTGCCCGAAGTCAAGACCCGTGACGTATTCAGCCCGGCGACCATCGAAAACGGCTTTCTCTCCCGCGTGTATAACGTGCGTGTGCTGAACGCTTTCCAGATGCACCGCCACGCTTCCGACCGCAAAGTGAACACCGCTGGCAAGGTTGACCAGGACACGACCGCGAATAACACCACCGGCTCGATTCTTGCCGTGCGCTTTGACCAGTGGCGGCAGGCGTTCAAACGCCGCATGACCATCGAGACGACCCGCATTGCAAACGCTGACTCGTGGGAAATCGTCGCCCTGCTCCGCTGGGGCATGGCGTACCGCGATAGCGAAGCCTCGGCAATTTCGTATAACGTGGCTGTTTAATCCTCTGATAAGAAAGCCTGATGAGCGGCGCGGCGCAACGTAGTTCACGCCAACCCGCGCCGCTCGGAGGCAAAGGAGAAATAAAATGTCCAAATATCCATACGTCGCTCGTGGAGCGCAGGCGAATCAATACTATTATTCGCAGGAATTCAACATCGACAACGGCAACGGAACCACCATCGATGACGTAATGTACTGTCCGCACGACATCGAAGTCGTCGCCATTCGCCCGCTGTACACCGAAGCTACTGATACTTCGGGTGTGGCATCTGCTAATTACAAAGTCGGCACGGCTGCTGCTGGCGCGGAAATCGTCGCGGCTACCGCTCTTGAAATTTCAAAAGCCGTTGGCGCGGCGGGCGCAAAAGCTACTCTGGTCGCCTCCACCGTTGCAGCCGGATCAAGCCTTTTCATTCGCCATACAGGAATCGCGGCGACGGAAGGCGGAAAGTATAAGGTTTTGGTTGAATACCGAGTTAAGCCTTAACGACTTTTACAACCTGCACGATGGACAGACCTGCTTACTGGTGGGTGTGGGTGGTAATCTAAAACTCACGCCCCCCGAATGGTTCGATTATCCATCATTCGGGGTGAATACAATCTATAAATACGAGGGATGGAAACCGACCTACTTTGTCGGAGTGGATGAAAGATTAGAGCGCGAGGACGGCGCGGCGATTGCAGAGATATACCGCGATATTCCCAAGTTCATCCCCTACCCTGACCGTGACTCGTGGAAGGGCGATAATTTTTACCGCTTCCATCATCGGGCAGGCGATCTTATCATCGGCGGTCAATCCCCGTATCAGCCCAATGGACTGGTAAAACCAGGTATCACCTACTGGAAAATCATGGGCGCGGTCATGCAGATAGCCTGGTATATGGGATTTACAACGATGCTTATGATAGGTGTCCAGCACAAGCCCAATCATGGGCGAAGCGAGGACAGGGAGCATTTTTGGGGTACGGATGTCAAAGCCCCGCCCGACCAGCCTTTCCATTTCTGGTTCGACGAATATAAAACCTTCGTCCGCGCAATGGAACGTCGGGTAAAAGTCTTAAATATCTCAGCCGATACCTATGTTCCTGAAGATGTCCTTCCCCGCAATGACTGGCGAGAATGGAGAAACACATGAAAGTAAAAATGAGCGAAGTATTTCAAGGGACGGGCGTAGAAGCTACCCTTTTATACGACGGCATCAAGGTGAGCGTTCTTGAGAAAGGCAAAGAGTATCTTGTATCCGATTCTCTTGGCGCGTGGCTTGTTGAAAACCATAAAGCTGAGGAAATTGAATCAGTTGTAATTCCGGGAAAAATCGAAGAGTTTATCCCTGTAAACGACGAACCTGCGCCGGAATTTTCAGAAGATGAAAAGGTTTTCGAGCCTAAAAAGCGAGGCAGGAAATGAAACGAATACGCCTTGAAGTAACCACAAATACGGGCGGTGATGGAACTGCTACGGATTCAGCGGGCGGTTTCGGAAGTCTTTATGCGATACAGATGGTTGACGGCACTTTTGATGACGGCGTTGATATAACCCTGACGTGTGAACAGGGCGAAATGTCCATCCCGGTTTTCGCAAAGTCAAATTTTAACAGCGACTCAATTGCCTATCCCCGCGTCTTGGAGCAATTGGCAACGGACGGAACGAACCTCACTACCCATTGCGAGCCACTCGTGTTTGGCAAGGTAAAAGCAACGGTAGCGCAGGGCGGAAACGCCAAGACCGGCGCTTTTATCCTTTACATTCGGGAACTATGACCACGCTAAAAGCCTACGCCACATTAATCGATTACAAGGCATACGTTACTGCGCGGGGGCAAATCTCCACGACTGACACAACCGATGACGCGGTTATCGAAATGTTGCTTAGGGCGGCTTCACGTTGGTTCGATGAACGCACGGCACGCAGATTTTATCCGTACATTCAGACCCGTTATTTCGATGTACCCGATGGAAGGGTTTTGAATCTGGATGAAGACCTTTTGGAAGTCATCACGCTTGTAAACGGCGACGGTGTAACCATCCCCTCCACTGAATACGCCTTGCGCCCGCGAAACGAAAGCCCTTACTGGGGAATCAGGCTTGTAGATAACTCCACCTATTTATGGGCATCCGATGGCGCGGGCGATACGCATGATGTGATTGCGGTGACTGGAATTTGGGGATACCACACTGATTACGCAAACGCATGGGCGACAGCCTCGACATTGGCGGAGGCGTTAGATACAAGCGAGACTGGAATCGACGTTGCCAGCGGGACGCTGTACGCGGTTGGGGATACGATTAGATTCGATAACGAGTTTGGATATGTTTCGACAATTGCCACCAATACATTGACCAGCACACGCGGAGAAAGCGGGTCAACCGCCGCCGTTCACGATAGCGGCGCGGCTGTGCGGGTATGGCAGCCTATGGATAACCTAAAAGAGGCGGTACTGGAAACTGCGATGCAGGCTTACAAGCGGAGGTCCGGACAATCTGGAAATATCAATCAAACGGTTACAGCCGCCGGGATTGTGCTTGTTCCAAAAGACATTCCTGTTTTAGCCGATACGTTTGTTGAGTCAGTTAGGAAATATGTATGACAGTCAGTATCGTTTTTTCCACCGTTACCAATAGCGTTGCGGCGTTAAGTGTTTCGGGTGTGACTATAAAAGACATTGACGAAATACCGGAAGATGTTGCAATGCTTACGCCTATCCTGTTTCCGCAGCCAGCCGGTTTTATTACCGACATATCGCCGGAGTTTGTTTCTTTGGGCAGTAATGGCGCGGCAAGAATGAATCTGGAATATACGCTGAACTATGTGTACCTTCATGCGCCTGTTGGAAGTGGAATTAATGCACTTGCGCCCTATACTGGCATGATAACAAAACTTGCAGCTATCTTTGTGGCAATAATGTCAAACGATGCAATAACCGGCGCAGTCGATGTACGATTGGGGAGCCTCCCTAATTTGGGCGTAGTGACCGCCCCTAATGATGAGGACTATTGGGGCGCACTAATCACATTGCGAATTTTGGAGCATGTACAATGACACGAACACATCAAAAACATTACAGGGTTTACGTTAATGCCGTTAACTTGTCAGGATATGAGCGGCAAATCGGGCAGATGGGCGTAACGTATGAAACTTCCCCTGATGCGGCGTTGACCGATGCGGTTAAAAATGTCATTCTTGGACAGGGTGAAGTATCCCTTGCCAGTTTGAATGGATTTTTAGATAACGACACGGCGGGGAAATTCAACCTGCTTAAAGCCGGAAGCAATACCATCGATGTGATGATACCGATTGGGGCAAATGCCGCACCCGTTGCTGGCGACAATGTTTTCGCGTGGCGATTTGAGCAAACAAGTTTCATTGCCGAACCGGGGCAGGGTGGCTTTGCGGCGGCAACAGTAACCCCTGGCGGGTCTGCGACTACCGCCCCGAAAACATACTCGAAGCCGTGGGGAACTTTACTTCACGCTTACGCCGCGCGAACAGCAGTTAATTCGTCAACGGGTATCGATGGAACTGCGCAGACGACCGCAGGCGGGATTTTTGTCTACCAGTTGTTTTCATCAGATGGTACGGTAACGCTAAAGACACAGGACGCCTCATCCAATCTTGACGGCTCGTTCGGCGACTTATCGGGAGCAACAAGCGGAAGCATTACCGCTGCCGTAACTCCCGCTTATGGAATGGTTGCGTTATCGACAAGCGCGACTGTAAAACGGTATTTACGCTGGCAGTTGGCGTTTGGAACCGCCACTACAGCGACATTCGCACTCGCGTTTATTCGCGGATAGGAGATTATAAATGACAGCACAGACAGGGCGTACTCACAGTAAATGGCTCACGGTAAAAGTGGACAACAGCAGCGGAACATTGACCGACATCTCTGCTTATACCAATACGGTTGGGCAGTTCGGCTTGACCTATGACACGCAGGACGTAACCGCGTTCAGCGATGCGGTCAAGAATATCGTACTCGGACAGCCGGGCGCACCGTTGACTTTGGGCGGACCAATCGATACCGTGATTGTTACCCACATGAGCGCAATTGCAGGAGGCGCGACACCTCTTACAATCGACCTTCAAATGGGCATCCGTCACGCATGGGAATCTGGCGAACCTCAATTTGGCATTACATCCAGCAGCACGAGTGGTTATCTTTGTACGTCGTTCATGATCGACCCATCAGCAAACACCTGGGCGGCTACTTTCGATGTATTCGGCGCAACCGCCCCTGCGTTTGGTACTGCCGCAGAGACGTAGAAAGTCGGAGTAAATGACCAAGATAATTAAATCTCAATCTGCGATATGGTCGGGGTCGGTGCATCTTGCCGACCCCATGACCATGCCGATGGTGCGGCTGGTGGATGAAGCCCTTGAAGCGACGTCTGCGGACGAATTGAATAAACTGGTATCCGGCAAAAATGCGGAAGGCGAAGCCACGATTAAGACCTATCTTGTGGATGAGCGCATGTTACCGGCTGTGATTGCCTGTGTGGAGAAATGGGAACTACAGGGATTTCCAGAAATTGTAACAGCGGACACCTTCCCTGCTACTCCGCGTGGTGAAAGCCACGAATTAGTAAAGTGGCTTTTTGCGGAAATCCACCGTATCTACATTGGAGAACTTACCATCCCAAACGGGTGATTGCCGACGCTTACGGGTATGCAGAGAGCGGCGGCAAGCATCATTCGCACGAAATGCAGTCATGGTTACGCATACAAAAATACGGCGTCTATGCCGTAATGGGCAGACCTGTTTTATACGAACGCGAAATGCGGCGGATAGCCGCCGCGCAGAACGTAATTAATGCATATCAAAACAGGGCGAAGTCAATCAATTGGGCTTCGTACCTGTCACAGAACCCCGAAGAAGGAAGCCTTTTGAATCTGGCGCGAGAGTTGTATGGGCGAAACGACACAGGTAATACTTGAGTTAAAAGGACAGGATAACGCATCGGCGGCAGTGTCCGGCGTTGTGTCAAGCGTCGGAAAACTAACAGCCGCTATGGGGACGCTTGCAACAATTGGGAGAATTGCCGCTGGCGTATTTGACATGGCGGAAGAGGGGGCAAAGCTCCAACGTCTCGCAGATTCCGGTTCCGAAGTTGCGCGTCAACTCGGCGGGGATATGGATTTAATTATCCAGAAGGTAAAAGAGGCGTCGCGCGGTACGGTATCCGAAATGGACATCATCGCCAGTTCCAACAAGGCGATGATGTTAGGACTTGGTGCGGACGCCGATCAACTGGCGAATCTTATGGAAATCGCCGCCTTTCGCGGGCGGGCGATGGGAGTTGATACGACACAGGCGTTTGATGATATTGTGCGCGGTATCGGTCGTTCCAGCCCGATGATTCTTGATAACCTCGGCATCGTCATTAATGCCAATGAAACCTATACAAAATATGCCGAGAATATAGGAAAATCTGCTAGTGAACTGACAAAAGCTGAAAAAACACAAGCGTTATTGAATCGCGTTTTGGAAGAGGGTAATCACCTGCTCGACGAAGCGGGCGGTCTGGCAGACGATAACGCAAGCGCGTTTGAGAAACTGCACACACAGATGGAGGATACCCGCAACCGCTCGCGCGAATTAGCGTCGGACGGAATCAGCCCGCTTGTAAAATATCTCGCTGATTCAACCGAAAAAATGAATAACAACGCCGCCGCATTAGAGCGCATGGATGAGGGGCTTTACAAAAGTTACCAGGCGCATAAAGTTCTCACCCCCGAAATGCAATCCATGATTGCAGGCGCGGAACGCGGGCGGGCAATGATGGAGTTTTATGCTGATTCCATAGAGGCGGTCGGAGATTCTGCCAGTGAAGCCGCGCCGGATATTGAAATATTATCGAAAGCCAACGAGAACCTAATCAACAATGCAATAAAAATCACCGACGCGAATGCCGATTATCAAAAATCACAAGAGGACATTACCGCCAAGATAGGCGAATTGCAGGCTGAGAAATTAACCTACTATTCGTGGGAAACCGACAAGATACAGGAAACACAGGACAAGATAGACGACCTGAGCGCGAAGTATTCCGAAAACGCCGAAGAATTCCGCGCGGCAATGGAGGAAAAGTTTGCAATGATGGCGATTGAAAAAATCGCCATGCAGGACGGTATCGAGGGTTTTTCCGAAGCGGAATATGAACGCGCCCGTGCCATACTTGAAACAACGGACGTAGCAACCGCCGCCGCGTTTGAACAGGCGCAGGCGCAGGAATTACTTACAACGGCGGTCGCGGATGGACAAGTATCAGTTGAACAATTCGGCGGGATTTTGTCGCAAGTCATGGCGGATGGCGTTGTCAGTGTGGATGAAGTAAAAGCGGCAATTGAGGGATTACCGGATGAAAAGACAATCACGCTAAACATCGCCACGAATTACAGCGCGGAAACACAGGCGGCAATGGAATTGTTTTCTGCGGGAGAAAAAGGATACGCTGCATCCTCCGCCCCTCGCGCGCAACACGCATCGGGTGGTTCCTTCCTGATTCCATCAAGTTATGGGAATGAAGGTTTTTTGATGGGCAACGGGGATACCGCCAGTGGCGGTGAGCGAATTACCATTACCCCCAGCGGCGGGAATCCGAACGGCGATATTGTTGCCGCGCTTTATGCGACACGGATCAACGAGGCTTCTCTTGCGAGAAGTATTGTAGAAGGGATTTTGTCGGTGACACGATGACAGATGTTACACTAACTATTTATGCTTATCTGAACGGTGCATGGACTGATATTACCTCAGACACGCGTTCGAGTGGAGTTTCGGCGGAATGGGGCATGTCCGGCAACAAACCGCTTGACAAACTGGCGAATACCGGATGGATGCGTTTTTCCCTGAATAACCAAACAGGGAAATATACACCGGGCGGGAATTCCGTCATTCACGCCGATTGGGGAAAGGGGACGATGATTAAAGCGGTTTTTACAAACAACGCGCAATCCTACATCCGCTTTCGTGGCGTGGTAGACACCATTAGAATTGACGCGGGGACTTCTGGAAATAGAATGGTACATTGCACAGTTCTAGACTGGATGGATTACGCTGCGAATTACCCGTTAAATAACCCCCCCATTCAATTAAATCAAAGGGCAGATGAGGCGATAGGCGACATCCTTGCAGAAATGCCAATTCAGCCGCAGGCGACAGACATAGATACCGGCGCGGTCACTTTCCCGACCGTTTTCAATGATGCGACATTGAAAACGAGAGCATATTCCGAATTTCAAAAATTGATATTATCCGAGTTTGGAAGCCGTTTATACATCATTAAGGACAAACTGTATGGCGAAACATTACGCTTCGAAAACAGCGTGAACAGGGTTTATTCATCGTCTGTAAAAAAAGTAGTGGTTCAAAACGATACGGCGTCCAACTGGCTAAAGGAGGACGGTGACGCCCTCTTGAAAGAGGATGGCGATAATTTATTACTGGAATCCAGCGTCGTTCAGGATGTTGAAGTTGACAACTCGATGCTTGACATGGATGTCGTTTATGGGGATAACCTCATAAACAGAATATCTGTTTCAGTTCATCCTCCGCGCATTGACACGAAAGATTCGCAGATATTCAAACTGGACTCCAGCCTTTTTATTGATGCGAATGACAGTAAATCATTTTACGTTGAGTTTACAGAGGAAAATTCGAGGCGGCTTGTCACCGCACTTCCGCCGGAGACCAACTACCCGACCACCCTGTTTCACTTCGACGAGGGAGGAACCGAGGAATTAATCATAGACGAAGGCGGGAAGCCGTGGGATGATTATGGCGCAACCCTGATTACTGATATAAAAAAAGTCGGGAAAGCTGCGCTTTATCTGGATGGCGGCGGCGCGTATGGCGGTTCGTATGGCGAGGGTGGTTCATCCACTGATTATGAGTTTGGGAGCGGCGATTTCACGGTAGAGTGGTGGGAATATAGATTCAATGCGGACGCAAACGAGGCAACAGTATCAAGGGATGGGAGCGGCGGTTATTGTCCTTGGACGTTTGGAAAATCAAATGGGACAAACTCGCTTGTATATATTACATCAAACGGGTCTTCCTGGGATATTGCGAATGGAAAATCATTTGGCGCAATTTCGGCGACAACGTGGGTGCATTATGCCATAACCCGTGAAGGCAATACATTCAGGATGTTTAAGAACGGGACAATTACGGATACCTGGACGTCTTCTGCGACGATTCTGGCTTCAAGCCAGCCGATGGTTATTGGAAAAAGCGGCGGCAACTATATCACGGCTTGCATTGATGAAATGCGGATTACAAAGGGATACGCGCGATATATAGCCAACTTTACGACAACAACTGAGCCTTTCGGTTTATCCGGTATGATTTATGCGGCTTGGACAAAGGCGAACGGAACAGGGAGCGAATTAACGGCGGATTTCGATGTAAACGTGGAATATGGCGCGGCAGGCGCAAAAATTACCGTTGACAATACAGGTTTAACGGCTGGGTATCTTACCACATTGAAAATATTTGGAAAGATTGTTGAAAACGTATCCCCTGTTACAGACGTGCAGGAAAATCAGGAATCAATTGACGCATACGGGTATCACGACTTAACGATTAATCAACCCTACGAATCTGACTTCACGAGCGGACGGGAAAAAGCGTCGGAAATCCTCGACCTAAACCGACTTCCCCTTGTGGAGGTCAACAAAATCACAATGAACGCAAACCGCGACAACGCTCACATGGCGTATTTCTTAAATACAGACGTTGGCGACCTTGTAAAAATAGTGGAAGACCAGACAGAAACAAACGCTGCTTTTTTTATTCATAAATTTGGTTGGAATGGCATCCCCTCCGCATCCGGGGTGAATGTTACGTTTTGGTGGGGGTTGGAAAAACACCGTGAAAACGTGGAACCGCTTGCGATAACATTTGCAGATATGACTACAAATTTCAATCATGTCGAGTTCGGGTATCTTCCGGCTGTAGCGATTGAGAATGTACCTTACCGGATATGGTCGTTATGGTTTAACACAGAAATCATGAATCAGGACGGGGTACTGATGGGTTGTTTTGACTCCTCCGAAGGCGGAGGGTTTACAAAAGGATACCAGCTAAGATTCCCCAACGTTAACAGAAACCTTCAGTTTATCGGCACGAGCGGGACGACTGTTCAGGCGTGGCGGTCTGTTGCGCTGGCAAACACCCCGGATACATGGTTTCACATTCTACTTGCGTATGATTCTCGCTCCCAGTCCAATGTACCCATTTTGTACGTCAATGGTGTGGCAAACACCATGACACTTAACTCGTCGTGGATTACTGCCGCATCGGGGGAAACCGGGACAAACCTGAGAATCAATAATATCCTTGGTGATATTTACCAGCTTGTTACGATGAAGGACATCCGCATTTATAACGGCGATCAGGTGGCTAGTCCGAGTTCACTTGCCGCTGCGCTTTACAACGAGGGCGCATACGGTGAAGACAACAAGAGCGGATTATTGTTCCGCGCATTTTACGCCCCAAACAATGAGATTTCAGAATACGAGGGCGAACACCTCACCGAAAGTCAAAAACTCGTTGACGATATAGGCTTCGCGATAGGAACGCCGGTTGGCGAACCTCTTGGCGTGGCAATATAAAAAAGGAGAATAAAATGGCTGACCAAAAAACAACCCAATTAACGGCGAATACATCCCCGGCAGTAACCGATCTTTTGACGATTACGGATGACCCAAGCGGAACCGCATCTACGCAGAAAATAGAATTATCAAACCTCTTGAAGTTCATCAATGGCTTGACGGAAGATACCGCCCCGGATGCGAATGCCGATTATCTTGCAACCTATGACGCGAGTGCGGGCGCGGTTAAAAAAGTTTCGTTATCAGCCTTTGGCGATAAATACCCGATGGAAGGGAGATTAACTCTTGAAACCGGCGTTCCTGTTTCCACCACCGCCCAATCCGCCAAGACAACGCTGTATCTGACGCAGTATAAAGGCAACCAAATCGCCGTTTACGACGGTTCGGCTTGGTTTACTTTGACATTCGCCTCCGATCTCAGCATTACCCTGTCAGGACTAACTGCGTCTCTTCCTTACGATGTATTTGTATATAGTAATTCCGGCACGTTGACATTAGAATTAACGGCGTGGACAGACACCACCACCCGCGCAACAGCGATTACCATGCAAGACGGCGTATATGTCAAATCCGGCGCAACCACCCGGCGATACATTGGGACGATTTGTATAACCTCCACCGCTGGACAATGCGAGGACAGTTATACACGGCGGCTTGTCTATAATTACTACAATCAAGCGCCGCGCTATCTTGGCCTCAGTTATATATCAAGCCACAATTATACGACTGCGGCATGGAGATATTGGAATAACAGCCAAGCAAACAGCCAGGTCGAGTTCGTCCTGGGCATCGCTGCTAATTTTGTCGGTATATACCGGGCGAATATCACTTCTCTGGCGGGTGGTGGGGTATCCTTTGCCTTAGACTCTACATCCCCCAACGGTACGAAGGGCGAACAATTCAACAATGCGGGCGACGCTGCTTCCAGCGATATGTTTGTTGCCGCAGTTGGATACCATTACTGGACAGGGGTCGAGTACGGTAACGCGGGCGGGATGACGGCTGAACGGATTTCGATAAATACTACCATTGAGATGTGATTAAGCCATGTTCCGGAGTTAACCATAACGGGAAATGTCATGAGTAATCCCCTGCCGGGGAACTCGAAAGCGTGGATTGTGGATACTGCCGCATTTCAAAAGTCAATGGAGTTTCGGTGTGAGCGATATAAAGAGAATTATCAACAATAGGGTCATTCCCTTGACCCTCGCGGCGGTTGCCGTAATCTCATTAAGTGTGATACTGTCACCGGCGACAATCGCACCGGGAGAGAGTATCCAGCAGGCGGTTGATTCCGCCCAGCCGGGAAGTAAGATAACCGTTCAGGCGGGCGTTTATTTTGAACAGGTCACAATCTCGCGCCCGTTGACGTTAATCGCTGAGGGGCAGGTCAAGGTCAACGGCATCGTTATAAAAGCCGACGACGTAACCATACAAGGCTTCGACATCACATCCACCGGGTACGGTGTGCGCGTTTCGGCAGCACGCTGTCGAATATTCGACAACTATATCCATGATACATGGTGGGACGGTATCTTGCTCGAAGCGTCCTCGGATGGGTGTCTTTTGGAGGGAAATAGGTTTGAACGGACAAGTCAGTCAGGCGCAGAAATACGCGGGAACAACCACGTCATCAAGAATAACGAAGTTACCGACGTGTATCAAACACCTCCCGGCTCCACCTTCACAAGAGCGCAGGGCGCGGATGCGGACGGGTTCCGCTTCTTCGGCGGCGGGCATTACTTCCTAAATAATTACATCCATGACATCGGCTACGGGACTGCTACAAATCCCGACCCGCATACCGACTGTTTCCAGTCGTGGAAAGACACCGCTCCCCGGTCACAGGCGCATGACATTACCTTTGACGGCAATGTGTGTGTCCTGTCGTGGGACGATGACCCGCAAGTCAGTAAGGCGTTCCAATTTGGAAGCGTGGTCAATGCCACGGTGATTAATAACGTGTCACGGACGCGCATGGCGGCTGTCATTCAGGACGGGTCACGCGACATTCAGTTTGTCCACAATACGTTTATCGGTGACGGCTCCCTGTCATGGGGGATTGAACTTAACAAGAACGTGACCGGCGTTACGGTTGCAAGCAACATCTTTTTTCATCAGGAAAACGGTTACGGATACCTGATAACGAAAAGCGGCGTGACCGGCACTTTCGGCGGCAATTGCGTTTACGCCACAACCCGCACGCCTCCCGGTTCTCCCCGTCCCGGTGATGTGTGGGGGCTAGACCCGCTTTTTGTTGATTATGATAATGATGACTTTCGCTTGCAATCGAATTCCCCCTGTGCTGGAATGGGTGCGGTTTTACAGCCCACCGCCACGCCCACGGAGACGCCTGTACCTACAGTGACCGCCACTTTTACCCCTTCCCCCACCGCGACGCCCACGCAAGTATGCAGGGCGTTGGAGGATGATAAATATACAATCCTAATCTGTGAGAAATAGGAGACAAGTGCGTACTAACGGCTGGCGTTACCTGCGTGGCGGGTTACGCCACACTTGCACGCTTGCCACTACTTTGATTATGCCTGACCTGCTTTTTTGCCGCAGCATTAGCCACGTCAGGCGCACGCTTTGTTGGGCGGCGTGGTGGTCGGAGCAGGAGTTTAACCTGCATCCTGGACTGAAACATCCTGGACAAACACTTTCCGACCATTTTTCACGACACGCCTAGCAACTTTCAGGCGCAAACGTTTCTCAACTTCGCCTGGGTGAAATTCTTGCATGTGCTGAATCAAGCCAAGTAAACTATATAGATTCTTGTTTCGTTTTACACAGCCCCTTATCGGACACATGAAGCCCTGTGGATTCGTTTGTGATCTGTTCATAAGTAAGCCACCGAACGGCTTGCGTTACCTGCCGCCGTGTTTAGCGGACTGGTCATCTGCAATAAAACTAGATTGCAGGGGAATTTGCCAACGCCCACCCGCGCCAGAGGCGGTCAGGTGCACGCTTTGTTGGAACGCTGGAAGTAAACACGACTATACATCACGATTGAACCAGCCACAGCGACATTGTACGAAGGCTGATTTATTGACCCCAGCGAAACCACACAATTGCACTCTGCGAGAATTTCAGGCGGCAAACCGTAATCTTCCGCGCCCAAAAGATAGACACATGATTTTGGATGAGCGAAATTTGACAAAGGACTTCCGCCCATTTCAACGCCAACCAGCACGGCGTTTGAGGGCATGAACTGTTTGAATTGCTGAAAGTCTGAATAGTGGCGCATTGGAATATGGCGAAACGCTTTCGTTGTGTCAGATGCTTCTTTCTGGTAGCGTCTGCCAATCGTGAAAATACCCGATGCGCCAAGTTGATAAGCACTTCGCCATAAAGTACCTATATTAACTTCTGTCTTACCGTTGTAGATACCTATCTCGTAATAGCCACTCATATTTGCTCCAGCGTTCCAACGGCTTGCGTTACCTGCGTGTGGGCGGGGTAGTATCCGCTCCGCCGATGGGTAACTGTTTGGATGTAGATAATGCTTGTGACGGCGCAGAATCCCACACGTCAGGTGCACGCTTTGTTAGTTTGCGCCTAATTTGCGGCGCAAGATTTTGATTTGACCTTCAACATAGTTTTTGCGGTAATCGCTCATTGACGCCAATCGGTAAACATCTAACTTTTTCAATTCACTTTCCCAATACGCGAGAGCCTTTTCTTGCTTTTGCTTTTTCGTTTGCATGACATCTCCTTTTTAGATTAGCAAACTAGCAGTAACCCTGCTACACTTGTACCGGGAAGTCAAAAGGACTTCAACAAGGGAACCGAGTTACTGTGACTTGATAATACTTTGCTAGGCATATTATTTCAATAGGACATTGGTACTATGACACTTGTTCTAGGAATGAACTGCCTAACGGCTTGCGTTACCTGCGCCGCGATTTTATAAGACTACTCAATTTCAGCCGCAGACTTAGCGGCGTCGGGTGCACGCGATGTTAGCCACCGCGCTTGCGGGGCATAGTTACAAAATTATCAAGTACCCTTAGTGCATCTTCGACACGCGGGGCAATTTGCATTTCACGAACATGGCGCATTTCGTAATTGATGCAGGCTAGTATTACTGCTTCCCGAAGTTCTGACGGGGTGAAACGCGCCTGTTCAATCATTTGCTCAAGCGTCTTTACAAGATGATTGTATTCGGGGTCATTCATGTATTTTTCTTTTGGTGTTTTCATGCGATTTCCTTTTGAAGATAGGTGGCTAACGGTTTGCGTTAGCCGCGTGTGCGACCAACCATAACCTTTGATTTGGATTTGACGACCTTTGCGCCGCGACGTGGCACACGTCGGCTGCACGCTTTGTTAGGTGCGACTGGCTTGCGCCCAGCCCTCACCAACAACTCATTGATTTTTTCTTGAAACGGTGACGGATTGCCCCATGCCTGCGCTATGCTGGCAACTTCGAGAGCAAGAGCCAATTCTTTCGTAAGTTTTGATAATCTCATTTAGCACCTAACGGTTTGCGTTACCTGCGTGTGGGCGGGCGTGGATAAGTTTTGAGATGTCGCCGAATGTTCAGGCGTGGACGATGCTTGTAAAGGCGCAGACTCCACAGCGTCGGGTGCAGGCTGTGTTAGCCCGCGCTCTTCTTTCGTGCAGCATGTAAGGCACGAATAATACTTTCTGCCACGAGTATGCAATGTCCAGCGTTTGCACTTCTGGCAGTAGTGATTTACTTGATTGTTGTACGGACGTTTATCGCTCATTTCCTGTACTCTCCATGATAGCAAGCAAGGCGGCTCGGCATATTGCTAAAGGTGCTGTTTCGCCAAGACTAAAATATACTCTCCCATTTCCATAAAATTTGCAGGCGTTGTCTTGACCAGGATAATCTTTATATTTTTGCTCATTCATTATCCATGCTTCAAAACCCAATGCTTTCATTTTTCCAATTACCGACCATGCTACATTCAAGTCGCCACTGTAATCAGGCAGAAATTTCATGTCATTATTCGGGGGAGTTGGAAACATATCAAATATTTTCCACCAAACAAGTTGATTTATTTTCCTTCCTGCTGGCATATTCAAAACTTCTTGTTGGTTCATGCTTTTATAACTCCGTGACCGTGACAGTTTGAGCAAACTTCAATTTCATGCTCATCTATTTCAGGTTCATAACCCAAAACTCTGGTAACGCCATGACCTTCACACTTTGCACATACTTTCACTTCGCAAGCCTCAACAAAATAATGAAAGTTTTTTACTGACCTTCGCATGTTTCGGATGAAGTAATCCGCGTCCGCGAAAGAGTTGAACACATTTGCAAAATAAGATTTATCTTTCGGCTTGCCAACTGCGAAGTAACCAATTGAATAATATTTATTATCCATTGTTAGGTTCCATGTGTTGCGATTCGTGATAGTCGTCTTGATCTTCGCCGTAATCAATTCCATTCTCAAAGTCATAATCTGCGACACTATCAGAACAACGACACCAAATATCTTCTTGCGATGCCATCCAATCCCCGCCATCGGACAAGTGCCCACAGTTCTGGCAGACCTGCCCAATAAAGCCGCCACAATTTACGCAATGTGTTGAAGTGAAATCGTGTGTCAAGCATTCCATTTCTAAACTCCTTCCGCGCGAAGCGGGCTAACGGTTTGCGTTACCTGCGTGTGAGAGGTCGTAGATAACGCTTGGAATGAGGATAAAACTTCGGGCTTGGATAAGCCTTATAAATGCGCCTGAGTCTCACACGTCAGGTGTACGCTTTGTTGGGCGTTCATCCGCGAAACCACACAAGCAATAAAAGGACTACGCATCCGGCAACCAAGTATTGCGAATCCCCCGAAGAGGCAAAACGGAACGCAATAAAAGCCAAAGCACAAATCAATACCAACGAAAAAAAGCCGGACACACGAACGCGCACAGGTCTATTTACTTCGTAAAGATGCGGTTTTTCACGGCGAAACTTTTCTTCCTCGGCAATATTGCGATGTTTACTCGTTCGGTTGTCGCGTCGTGAATCAAGGCTCTGCCTGAATTTGTTCGCCTCCTCAATTTGTTTTTCAATGTCAATTTGCCGTAGGACTTCTTCGACAGACGGAACGCGATAGGCTCCACCGCCCACAACGTCTTTATATTCCTCCCTGTTTTTTATCAAATCACTTGTTGAGATTGTAATCTTTGTCATTTTGCCTCCAAACGCCGAACGGTTTGCGTTACTGGCGAAAAGCCGCCAATACCTTGACTTTAGATTTACGCTGGACGGCTTTTCGTCCAGTGCACGCGGTGTTGGGCTTCGCCAATGAATACGAGTACACCCAATTAGGATAACCAATACCGCCTGCATAATCGTTCATGCTAACTATGAACCTTTCAAGCAAACCCTTTTTGAACATATCCGACAGGGTTTTACTTGCCAAAGGAACGCGGGGAGCACCGTGATTCATGTTGAACGCTTTGCAAGCAAACCGCATTGCAAAAGATCGCAAAAATTCAACATCAAGCACATCAACAAACTTTTCACGCTCAAGATATTCTGTGACAAACTTCTCTTTTTCATTCATCAGATAGAAGCCCAACGGTTTGCGTCAGTGGCAAGAGCCAGAACGCAAGACCATAATATTACTCAAAACCTGCTAATCTTTCGGCTAGTGGCTCTTGTCCACTGCACGCTTTGTTAGCGGGCGTTTTATTGAAACGCTCCACTTGCGGCGTCTCGAAGTTGCAAAGACTTTTCACGGTTTTGTAAACGCTTGATTTCACCACGCGCCCAAACCAAAGGGTCAATGCCAGTTTCTTCGATTTCATCACCCCAGCCAAGTTCACCTAAAACTTCATCGAAGCAAAAGCGCAAAGTGTTGATTTCTTTGATGTGTCTATCTGTCAACTTTCTGCTAATGGCGGTTGTGGTTTCTAATTCCTTTTCAAGCCTACGACGCTCAATAACTGCCGCGCTTCGTTCATGTTCCATATCCTTGAAAATTTCTTCGTTCATTTTGACATCTCCTTCAATAACGCTTGAAAACCGAGGTGCATATATCTTGCAATTTCAGACGGAATAAAAGACTCTTTCGCCATGTCGAAATAATATTGGAATTTCGTTTTCATGCTTTCACCTTTCTTTGGTTAGCAAAGAAGCCCGCTAACGGTTTGCGTTACCCGCAGGGGCGAGAACGCAAGACCATAAATTTATTCAAAGTTATCAAATTGAGGCGCGACCTGCCCCTGTCGGGTGCAAGCCTTGTTCGGCGGCTTTCATTACAACGCGAACAACTTTATCGCCAGCTTTCCTACACTCGTCCCAAGTCATTCCCAAGTCTGATGTATGCTTATCAATCATTTCTTGGCGAGACATGCGAGTATCAACATAAAAACCGATGTCGTCATTCCAAACAGCCCACAAATCATCGCCTATCATTTTCTTTGCCATGCTATTACCTGCTTTCTCGGCGTGCCGCCGAACGGCGAGCGTTAGTGGCAAGTGGCGGATGGATTTGTCCGCTCAGAGCCTACGCCCGCCACTTGTCCACTGCACGCAATGTTGGTTGCGTTGCCGTTGCGATGGACTCTCAAAACAACATAAGGCAAATTATGTTTGATAGCATCGGCTATCAATTGCTTTTTTGTAGCGTAGTCGTCAACCTGACCATTGATCTCAGACATCCAATAACGATGGTCTTTGAAACTTCCGCCCCAACTCGTATTGTGCGAGATAATGCGAACGTTCGGAAAAAGTTTATGACGGTCTGAATACTTGAAAGTTTTCATAGAAGCAACCAACGGCTTGCGTTACCTGCATTGGTGGGAGGGCTAGGAAAAACTGTCAGATTTCGCCACAGCCCACCAATGTCAGGTGCACGCATTGTTAGACCGCGTGCCGTTCGCTGAATGTGTGCATCCAATAGGTCAAAACTTTGCGAGATTGATCCTGTGATAATTCGGGAAACTCGCGCTGGACATAGGGACTTGCGCCATACATATTTGTTACGCCACTTTCGCGCAACTCATCGAGATACTCCAAATGCTCATCTGTTACAAATTCGGGACGTTCTTCTGTTTCGTTCATGGGATACCTTTCTGCTCACAAGGAGCGGTCTAACGTTCGCTTTACCCGCCGCTGGTTATAAAATGCAAGACGGCGAGAAAGACAACACAAACTAAAGCGATGCCGATTACGATGGCACGCGAAGCGGTCGGGTGCAAGCCTTGTTGGGAGGCGTTGATGTATATGCCACGCAAGCCCCAACCAATAAACATTCCGCCGATATTTACGCCTATTACTTGAATAATATCCATTTGCAATTCCTTTCTGCGTTGAGCAGTCCGCCCAACGGTTTGCGTTAGCGGCGGGTGGCACAGGTAACTGTCCAATTATGACCGCCGCCCGCCACACGTCAGGTACACGCTTTGTTAGTTTGCGCCCTAGATTTCGAGGCGGCGCATGATGGACGATAACCGATAAATGATTCTATCGGCTTCCGAATTTCTGTCACGCAATTTTTGCGAAAGTTCGGATTGAGCAACTGTTGGATTTTTTAGAACATTTACTTCTGGCTCTGGTATGGGTTCGCGCATAATAAACGCGAGGCGTGCTTCAAGTGCCGCTGACACTTGCGCCAATTCTTCCAACTGCTTTTCCATACGTTGAAGTTCGATTGCAACTACTGGCGTTTGTGATGCTACCGCCGTTGAACCTTGAAGATAATTTTCCATGACTATTTTCCTTTCTTGACCCGTGAACGCGGGACAAGCAAACTAACGGACTTGCGTTAGCCGCTTGTTGCGGCTTTTACTTTGCTTTCAGACACCACCGCCCGCAACAAGTCGGCTGCACGCTTTGTTAGGCGTGCTTGTGCGTCAACGGCTGCCCAATAGCCAAGACCTTTGGTATTGGACGACAAACGGCGGGCAATGGCTGCCTTGCGCTCGGACTCTGACATACTGCGTAATGACTTCGACATTTCATTTTCCTTTTCTGGCGAGTAAACGCCTAACGGTTTGCGTTACCCGCTGGCGTTGCCGTGGACGGGACAACGTTTGTAAGACTCTACGGTTGGGCGACACGTGCAATTTTCGCCACGTGGATAGCCAGTCGGGTGCACGCTTTGTTGGGCGGCTACATAACGGGCAAGCAATATATTTACCATTTCCGTAAAAGGTAAAAGACCTTCATGCTCGCGCTCAACTTCTTCTGCGATGTTTGACATTAGCGTAAAATCAATTTCTTCCATGTGATTTCCTTTCGGGCGAAGCCGCCCAACGGCTTGCTTTACCTGCGCTACGCGGGTTTGACATGCCCCGCGCCTTTGCAGGATTGACATTCGCCAGCCACAAGATAACTGCGCTTTTCGTACCCAACACCATCACAAGCGGGGCATGTCAGCGTAGCGTCAGGTGCAAGCGTGTGTTCTACGGCTTGCTCGCTAAGCATTTCCATCAAACCATCATAGACTTTTTGCGCATCTGCATCCTCTACGCGGACATAATCGCTGAAAACTTCTTCCAAAATTTCCTGAACCTTTTCTTTTGTTAGCATGGCTTCTCCTTTCAAAAGAGCCGTAGAACGGCTTGCGTTAGCGGTTTGGGGTAAAGCCCTGACAAGTGCTTGAAAGTGCCGAGCCTACCCCAAATCCGCTGCACGCTGTGTTATGCCCCGTCACGGGGAGCTTTGTACTCTCCCTTACCTTCAGGCGAGACAATAAATATTGCAGATGGTGCCCATTCAGCCTGTACGAAATGTTCAGCGTTCTCTCGGCTCCATCCACCGTGCCCGCGATGTTGATCCCAAAAATCACCATTCTGCACCAGGTAATCAACAAGTTCTTCCTTAGTGGCAAACGGCGGACTAACTGGTGTACCTTCGCTGACAGTTTCATACATCTGATACCAAGTAGGCTCTTGTTCCCATTTAAGATGATAGTATTCAGGGTCAGGCGGCGAACCATCCCAATCCCAATACGCAGTACCCTTTGTGATTTCAGGGCTTTTCAGTTGATCGGGATGTTCTCCCTTTTTCCATAGCTCATAACCTGCAAGCCACTCAGTGAGCCGAGTATCAAAATCGTTATCATACATCGGCTGATATTGACCGTTCTCATTCCTTGGATGTTCCCAATTAGGGGGAACTCGCCTAATTTCTCTGCCCATGACATCTCCTTTCAGGTAGGGGCATAACGGTTTGCGTTAGCGGTTGGCGGGATTATTAGGACACTCAATTTCGTGCTGTTCGTTGGCAGTGCCACAACCCCAACAGCGGGGAGTATCCCGCCAATCCGCTGCACGCTTTGTTAGCCCGCGCCACTTTATAGTGAAACGCTTTTCAGCCATAGGAGCGAATAGGCGGATTTCTAATGTTGCGCCTTCATTGCTTCGCCCGCTATTACCTAAGCAAAGCACAGTAGAACCGACCTGCAACAACAAAACCGCGCCATGACCCTGAACAGTGACAACATCTTTGAAAATAGCATACTTCATTTTTACATTACCTTTCTTAGCCCAGAGCGGGCTAACGGTTTGCGTTAGCGGTGCGCGGTTAAGGCGCATGACCTTCGCAATAAAACATGACGGCGGGCTCATTACAGCCTTCTTCCTCACAGCGTAGCGCATCCGCTGCACGCTTTGTTGGGCGTGCTTCTTGCAGACGGTGCTCTTGCTTGATTGCCAATATCCACGCGGCACGAGCCGCCATTTTTGGGGTATCGGAAGCACAAGAATATCTCTCCCAATATTCCTCAAATGTAAGCTCTTCAACAACATTTGTTTTATTGCTCATATCACACCATCGCCTTTCATTGTTTCAAGCAATTCTTCCAATGCCTTCGACAAACTTTCTTTTGAAAAACCCATGCGTTGCATTGACTCTTTTACTACGTCAATGTAGAAACAGCCATCATCAGCCAGGGTAATCGAAACTTGCCAGCCTTCCTGTAGCATTCGTTCTAAATATTTCATAACCTTTGCTCCTTGAAGT
>ERZ869929.102-NODE-102-length-44966-cov-22.336243_pt1 | contig 44966 bp, 71 predicted proteins | sample MGYA00579312_ERZ869929 | MGnify/ENA primary metagenome ERZ869929 (study PRJEB32216, sample SAMN09231818) | wastewater metagenome | place: USA: Maryland | collected 2016-08-09 | study: EMG produced TPA metagenomics assembly of the PRJNA472060 data set (Reclaimed... | reverse complement strand
CCCGCTCGCGCAGCAGCGCCGGCAGCATGATGGCGAACGCCACGGCGAACAGCGCGGCGGCGGAGAGGCGACCGATGGCGCGGGCGATCACGGTGACACCTTGCGTGGCTGGCCCGCGTTCCAAGCAGCGAGGCGTTCGCGGGCTTTTTCTTCTTGCTTCTCAAGCGCCGATGGGCGCAGGTAGCCAGCCATGCCGTCGCGGAGGTCGCGCGCCACTTCGTCTAAGTTGTCGCCGTGGTCCTTGACTGGCGGGCTATCGTAATCGTCCGGCTTCTCGCCACCATGACCGATTTGCTTGCGGTAGCGCCAGTAGGTGCGGCGCAAGAACCAGTCCTGGCGCGGCGTCAGGCTCTTGGCGATGTCGTGGTAGGTCATGTCAGCCACGAAGCGCTTCTCAAATGAGCCGGGCATAAACTGGCACTTGCGCAGCGCCTTGACCATGTGCATCTGTTCGTCGTTCATGGCGTCGCCTCCGGGTTGTTCGCCTTCCAGCACGCACCGCAAGCCGTGCGCCCGGTTGCGTGGTAGCCCGCGTATACCACATCACGCGCACGCATATCCGCGTTGGTCTCGTAGACGTGACCGCAGTATTTGCAGGCCTCGCCCAAATACATTGACAGCGCCACTTCCACCAGCGCGTTACGGTTCTCGTCTGTCACCCGCACAACTGCTATCTGTGTCATCGCCCCACCTTTCCACCCTTCCCATACCACCTTTTCAAATTCTCCAACTGCGCCGCACACCGCGTCGCATCCTGCACCGCGGCGTCGCGTTCGCCCTGGGGGATGGCGGGCGGGCAGTCGCCGGTGAGCAGCGAGGTGCGGAGCGACGCAAGGGCGTCGATGGCGGCGACGAGGTGCGCGGCTTGACGGGCGGCGGCGCGGGTGCGGCGCGGCTTGGTGGTCATGACGCTGCTTCTGTTTTGGCCAGCAGGTCGAACAGGTCAACCGTCTGGTTCTCAGGCTTGGCAAGTTCAAGGTTCTTGACCGCCTGCTTGTAGTAGGACGCCTTGAGTTCGGCCCCCATGCCCAGCCGGCCATTGATGACGGCGCCGTACACTTCCGACCCAACCCCCGCGAACGGCGAGAACACCACCTCGCCGGGATTGCTCCACAGCACCACGGCGCGCTCGATCACATCCAACTGCAACGGGTGAACGTGGCGCTCATCCTCCGGGTCGCGGCTGGCCTTGTACGGCAACGTGCGCTCGATGCGAATGTCATCCCACACGGACGAAGCATACTGCCGCCAAATCCAATGGCTGAACTTGTTTTCGATCTGGTTGCCGTCCCAATTCTTGAAACGGAGTAGTTCTTGCGGGATCTGCTTCTCGCCGCTGTAGTAGCTTAGGCCGGTGGGGTGCGCCACTGGCACGGCGTTCTCACCTTCCCGGCGGAACATCAGCAGGTAGTCGGCGCTGGCAACATCGGTAAGCGTGCTGTCATCCACAATTTGCTTATGCGCCAGCCCCTTAGCCATTGTGCGGTTGCGCACGCCTAGCGGCTCCTTCCAGATGGCGCGCCGGCCAGCGAATACAAAGCCGTGCGCCTCATGGGCGCGGATCACATCGCCGGGGAAGTCAATCAGCCCAGTCCCCAGGTTGGCCCCCACGCCCATCCGGGCCGTGTCGCCGTTGCCGCGCCCGGGCACGTCCATCACATGCACCGCCGAGATTCGCCCCGGCTTGGTCAGGCGGGCCAACTCTGCGATGACAAAGGCGTAGTGGATAAAGAACTGTTGATAGTCCTTGCAGTTCGACAAGTCGCGTTCGTCTGACGAGTAGTTATACAAGCCACAGAACGGCGGCGAGTAAATTGACAAGTCGATCTTATTGTCGGGGAGGTCACGCATCACTTGTATGCAGTCGCCATTGTATAGGGCGTACTTGTCGGTGATGGTTTGCGTCTTTATAGCCATGAGGGCATCTCCAATTCGGTAGTGGCGGCGGCGGGCTTCGTGATTACAAGTTCGTTGCGCATTAGGTCAACCAACTGCTCAAACATCTCTCCGGCCTTCTGCGCCTTGCCTTCCAGGTTCTTGAGGACGTTCTCTTGCCCGTCGGTGGTAATCATGTCCACCGTGACGGGGTGCTTCTGGCCGAAGCGCCAGCAGCGGCGCACGGCCTGGTAATACTGCTCGTAGGAGTGTGACGGGAAAAACGTCATGTGGGCGCAGTGCTGCAAGTTCAGCCCGAAGCCGCCGATGGTGGGCTTAGTCACCAGCACCCGGATACGGCCAGCCACAAAGGCGGTGAACACTTCTTCCTTGCGCTCTTCCGGGTCTGCGCCCGACACTTCCACCGCGCCTCGAATAGCCTTTGTCAGCCGGTGGCCTTCCTCGTTCAGGTTGCACCAGGCCACGGCGGGCCGGTCATGGGCATTGATGAGTTCAGCGGCCATATCGCACCGCTCCGCGATGGTGTTGCGCAGGTCGGCCCGCTGCTCGTCGAGGCCTACGGCGGGAATATCGAACAGGTAGCCAGGGCGCGGCTTGCTTGACTCGACCACATGCCCGCGCGTGGTGAGCGGCGGCAGGTCAAAGCCGCTATTCTCAAATCCCAGGTCAGACGGGCGGCGCAAGGCCCGCGCCCAGGACACGACCCAGCGCCAGAAGTCGCGCGCCGCGTGCGGGCGCATCTCCCACCCCTGCCCGCCCACGTTGGTCAACTTGACAAATGCCTTCTCGCGTCGAAAGAAACGTGACAGCATATCAGCGTTGCCCATCTCGCCTAGCGCCTCGCTGCTCGTGCCGAGTTCAATATAGTCATTGGGTGCGGCGGTGGCGGTGCAGAGCAGGCGGTAGGGGCGCTTGCGCATGAAGTCGGTCACGGCCTGGCGGGTCTGGCCGTCGAGGTTCTTGAGGATGCTGCTCTCATCACAGATCACACCGTCGAAGTCAGCCGGGTCGAAGTGGTGCAGGCGCTCATAGTTAGTGACCACAATCCGGTCGCCAGCTTGCAGGCCGTCGCGGCGGTGCGCCACTTCGACGCCGATCTTCTCACCCTCGCGCACAGTCTGAAACGCCACGGCCAGCGGCGTGAGCACCAGCACCTTACCGCCGGTGTGGCTAGCCACGTTCTCGGCCCAAGTGAGCTGCATGAAGGTCTTGCCCAGGCCGCAGTCAGCGAAGATGGCGGCGCGACCCTTCTGAGTGGCCCAATCCACAATGGCCTGCTGAAAATCGAACAGCGCCGGGGGCATAAACGTCGGCGCGAAACCGTGTAGCGCCCCGCGTTGCGTCTTAGCTTCTAAGAACGTCTGATAATCCATGCCTGCTCCTAAAACACAATCCGCCGCCGTTACGTTGGCCTAGCTTGCTGAGGGCTTGGGCGGGTTCGTAACGGCGGCGGATTGTAGGCAATAAAAAACCCACCAGCAAACCCTCAGCACAATTACTATAAACCTATCGCGCCGCCGTGTCAACTGGGGGTTTCCGCGCCTTTACTCGTAGAACTCGGTCCACTCGCCCATCGGCACGCCGAGGTACACTTCCAGCGCCCGCACCGCCTCAGCCGCGCCATAGCAGATTTCGACGCAATTGCCATGCGCCCGCAGGGCATCATGCCAAGCGGCCTGCTTGTCGGCCACGCGCCCCTTCTGATTTTTCATCTCGATATACAGCGCCGCATACTTGCCACGCGGCACTGGCAAGCACAGGTCAGGGACTCCAGCTTTTACCCCCTCGGCTTTGAGCTTGCCCGCCACGCCCTTAGCCCGCTGCCCGCCGTTGGGGATGGCGTACAGCAGCCACAGTTCCGGGTAGGCGGCCTGGCGGGTCAACGCCCATTCGATGACAACCACCTGCTCGCCGTGTTCGGAAGGGATGGTCATTGCCGCCGCACGCTTTCCCGCATCTCAGCGTTGTAGGCCCGTTGCAGGTTTTCAATCTCGCCATTCAGCCGCGTCACTTCGGCCAGCAGCGCCAACACATCGGCGGCCAGGGCGGGGACGGCGGTACGGCTGGCGGCGATGAAGGCGGCGTCTTCGGCGGCATCGCTCAACTCATCCGACTTGACGCTATCGGTCGTGATGTGAACGTAGTGCTCTTGGTCGTCAAAGCCAGTGCCGCACATGACGGTGCCCAGCAGCCAGTTAGCGCCGCTGTACTTGCCATGCTCCAACAGCCACGGCCCCGGCGAGGCCTCGTTATCCAGCGCCACCGCCTGCTCGGCCCGCTCCTTGATCTCCGCCAGTTGGTCAGTGTTCATGCTAACTCCCCTTTCAACTTGCGTAGCGCGTTGCGGCTTATCACTTCGCGCTGTCCGTTGTCGGTAAACTCAACCAGGGCGCTATTCATCTTGCCCCGGCACACCACGCGGCACACCCGGCCGTGCAGCGTGGCCCGCTTGCTGTTGTTGCGCCAGCCGTAGCGGTAGAGCGTCATTGTTCGTTCACCGTTTCCAGGATGGCCAGCGCCCGCGTGGCCCGCTCGTGCCCGCGCCCCTCCGCCACCGCCTGGTAGTTCTGCACCGCCCGCACGGCGCGCTCGAGCAGCTCGCCCGGCGTCGGCTCGGCCGGCCCAATGCCCAGCGCGGCTTTGATCTTGGCTTCGAGCTTCGCCGCGGGCATGAAGCGCCCGTTGAACTCGCCGTCGGGGTCCGTGGCCAGCGTCAGCCAGCGATGCACCTGGGCGCGGTCCTTGACATGGCGGACGACGGCGGCAAAATGCTCGAAACGCAAACAGTCGAACTCGTCGCGCAACTGCTCGTCCGTGCCGGCCCAGGTCGCTTGGCACTTCAGCACCTGCGCCCGGCTCAGGTCCATTTCCTTCGCCGCCGCCCGGATGATCTTGTTCGCGCTGATCTTCCCGGCGAACTCGATCAGCACATCATCCACGTCTTGCCCGATACCCCATTGATGCTTGCTGTCGCCGCCGTAGCGTTGCCGCCAACGGTTGAGCACTTCCTCGGGCAACTGGCCGGCGGGCGTTGTTATATCTGTGGCAGAGTCGGTGATCTCGCCAGTGGCGGGGTCGATGGTGCGGCCGTTGCGCAGGGCCGCGCCTGCCTTGCGAACAATCTCAAGCTGCTCGGACGTGAACGTGATCGCTTCCGTGCGTTGGCCGCCAATGACGGCTGATACTTCCAAGTTGCTCATAAACTCCACTCCATTTGCGCTGCTAGGTTCACGGCTGGCGCGGCTGGCTCCACTGCCCCGCCGCTGTAGGGCTCCTGGCCTTCCGGCCGCTGGGTCAATTCCAGTAGGCAGAAATGGCAATGGTGAGGTCCGTCACCAGACTTCGGCCCCGCAAAATATGTCTGCTCACACTGGCAACATTCAAATACCCGGCTGGGCAATTCTGCGCTTGATTTCATACGGCCTTGCGGGCGCGGCTGCGCGTCTTGAATTTGTCGAGCCGCCCATCGATCTGCATGTGATGGCGGCGGCACAGGAACATGATATTTTCGGGCGCGTTGTTGAGCGGGTTAGCGTCAACGTGGTGGCGCTCTGATTTTTCAGCGCCGCAAATCTGGCATGGCTTGAGAGCGAACCACCTCCGCGCCCTAAGGTTGCCAGCAGCACGAAGCACGTCACCGCCACCCCAATTTGGATTTTTGGGGCCACGGACATTCTCAGGCTTTGGGCCACCCGAAAGCGCCTCGGGATGCGCCTTCATCCAGTCGCCCATGCAACGCTTATTGCAGAAATGGTTTTTGTAGTGGTAACGACGCCGCCGATTGATCTCTTTACCGCATTGGGTGCAGTTCATAGCAAAGTGCCCTCCGTGTGCTGCTGTTCGTTGTCGAGGCGAACGGCGGGACGTTAGTCCACACACGGAGGGCACTTTGCCCAGCAGAGAATCAGTTGTGACGTGCGGGGGAAAAGAAACCGCCCCGTACCCGTTCGCCTCGACACGAATAGAATACGCCTTTTCAGCGGGAAAGTCAATCACGGCGCACCTCCAAATAGCGGCATAACCAACTGCTGCCGCGCCTGCTCGATGCGGCGCTCCGCGATCTTGAAATACCCCGCGTCCTTTTCAACGCCGATGAAGTTGCGCCCCAGCTTCATGCAGGCTACGCCGGTTGTACCGCTGCCCATGAAGGGGTCAAGCACGGTGTCGCCGGGATCTGTAAATTGCATAATCAGTCGAGATACAAGGCTGACTGGCTTTTCTGTCGGGTGGTTGCTGTGTCCAAAGTTCCCATAGCGGCTTGTTCCATTGTTCCAAACGGCGGGGCCGCTTCCACCGTTCCATGACTTCTTGCCTGGCGGGTGAAATATGGCGATTGACTCCCAGCCCGTAGATGGCCTATCGCCGGTCAATTGCGGCATAGGATTTTTCTTTGTCCATATGCCAAGTCGCACAAACTCCAGACCGTCAGGCGGGTTCTGTTCTAGTGGCAATGCGTGTCGCCAGTCGATAAAAGATACACACCACCGCCTCGGACGACACAGCGACAATGCCGCTCTGATAAGTTCTGGCCCGCAAGATGCAAAATCAATGGCGACAATTCCGCCCTTCGTGGCGCTGCCATATTCTGTTGATCGCGCCCCAGCGTGGGTTTTTTCCGAGTACGGCGGGTCCGTCACCACCGCGTCCACGCTCCCCGCCGCCAGCGTCGGCAGCACATCCAGGCAATCGCCCTGGTACAGCGTCACCGTGCTCACCGCCCAATCTCGCAGTAGAACGGCCCGGCTCCGGCGTGGGCGCCTGCGTGGTAAGTTTGCTCACAGGGGATGCACTCCCACGTTTGCGACGGTTGGGCGGCGGTGGCGGTCATCGGACAGCCCATCCCCGCGTGTGGTTGCAGCACTCGCAACGATAATATTCCATGCGCGCATCCTCAGTCACAAAGCGCCAGGTCGTTTCGCGGTTGCAACGGTCGCAGAAATAGCGGAAGGTCGCCGCCGCTTTCTGCGCGGCACGTCGGGCAAGATTTGTCATCGCAGCACCACATCAATCTCGGCAAAGCGCCGCATTGACTTCACGAACGCCAATTTGATAAGGCCGGTTGGCCCTTCATGGTTCTTGCGCACCAGCAGCCGGGCCTCCTGCGACTTGTCAGCCGGCGGCTCGGGGTCGGCGTAGTAGCCGGGCCGGTGCAGGAACCACACTTGCCGCGCGTCCTGCTCAATCTCGCCGCTGTCGCGCAGGTCGGTCAGTTGCGGCTCGGCCTTTTCTTTGGCGCTGGCGCGGGAGAGTTGGCACAGCCACAGTACCGCCGCATCCATGTCCTTCGCCAGTTTGGCTAGGCGCTTGGTGGTCAGGCCGATCAGGTAGGGCAGGCTGCTCGACCGTTCGCCCTTGAGATGGTCGATGTAGCCGAGGTGGTCGCCAATCACCACATCCAAACCGCCGAGATGGCGCTCCATGCCGCGCGCCGCCTGCTCAATCTGGCCCATGCTCGAAAACCCGCGCTCGTAGAACGCGATGGGCAGGCGGTAAACTTCGTCACACTTGTGCGTCACCGCGTCCAGGTCGTCGGTGCTGGCGGTGGTCTTATTGATGCCGAGTTCGGACAGCACTGCCGCCTCTACCCAGCTCTCTTTCGTGACTTCGAGCGTGAACACGCCCACCCGCAAGCCGGCCCGCGCCTGGCGCACGCTCATCTGCGCCGCCAGCGAGGTCTTGCCCATGCTAGGCCGCGCCGCCAGGATGGTGAGTTCCTTGCGCTTGAGGCCGAGCGTCCGGCGGTCGATGATGCTGTAGCCGGTGGTTAGGCCGGGCATCTTGCCGGTCTTGACGTACTCGCCAAAGCTGTCATACCACGCGCTCACCGCCTGGGCCGCTGTCGCAATCTCGCCCGCCGCCCGCCCGGCGCCAATCTCCGCCAGGTCATGCGCCGCTGCCGCCGCCAGCGCGTCGGGGTCACATTCGTCGTCGGCCGCGTTCGCCAGTGCCAGCGCCCGCGCGCGGAGTGATCGCCGGCGGGAGGCCAGCGCCACGATCTCCGCGTAGGCCGCGCCGTTGGCGCTGGTGGGCGCGCTGGTGAGCAGGCGTGTCAGGTAGGCCGCGCCGCCCGCCTCTTCCAGGTGGCCGGTCGTCGCCAGTTGATCGCTGACCGTCACAAAATCGGCGGACGGGCCGGCGGTTGTGATCGCTTCCCAAATCCAGCGGTGATGGTGGGCCTCGAAGTCGGCAGCCGTGACGACCTCGGACAGCTCGGCCACGTCATACGGCGCGAGTAGGGCGGCCCCGAGCAGGGCGCGTTCGGCTTGCAGTGTGTCGGTAGTCATAGTTCGGGGGTGGGGCTGGGAGCCATTGGATCAATTGCTTTCGACACGTGGCCGTTGGCCGGAAGCTCACGGCGCTTGTAAAAATCAAACATGCCTTGCAGGTTGCGCGGGTTCCAACCCTTCGCCACCCAGGCCGTGACGACCTGCTGCCAGAAAGTCAGATCATCCGGCTTGCTACCAATCGCCTCGTCCATTGATTGCCAGAGCGTCTTGTTAGGGTAAGTCCCGGCGGCTGTCCTGTAGACTTCGACGGCCGGGTATTCGTTCTTGGCTGGCTTGCGGGCGGGCGGGGCGCCAGCCCCCTCTCGCTTCTCGTATTCTCGCTTCTCGCTTCTCGCTTCTCGGGGACTATTGCTAGTATCTGATATCACTTGATTGCAATTGCTATCACGTTCTGGCGGTTGCGGGTACTTGCTATACTTTGCGCGCTTCTGCTGGTGCTTGTCCCAGGTGGTTACTTGCAGGTAGGCGCGGCCTTCGATTTCGTACAGCCAGAGTAAGTCAGCGCCGGCCAGCTCCGCCAGCCAATTGCCCACCAGCTTATCAGTCACCTTGTCGAGGCGTAGGGGGAAGCAGCGCGCCCGGAGAACGGTGGGCCGGGCGTCCAGGCGTCCGAAGTCATCACACTGCACCATCAGCCGGTAGAAAAACACTTCGGCCTCTAGGCTTAGGGCGTCGATAGTTTCGGACGTGCAGATGCTTTCTTTCAGGATACGGTTTGGCATCACTGTCCCCAGGGTAAATAAAATCCGCCACGCTGATCTAGAGTGTGGGGGTCGCGGGGGCCGGGTAGACGAAAAGCCCAATCCCCACGCCCTAGATCACCGGGGCGGATTGTTCGTCTATCCTACGGGCCGCGACGCCCACCGCTGATCTCTCAGCGACACCCACAGTATAAGCCAGCCCCGCCGCCGTGTCAACTGGCAGGCTCCGTCACTCGTCGCTGTGGCGCACAATCAGCGTTTCGTGGTTGTCATCGCCGTACTGTACCTCAGCCCATTTGAGCGGAGAGCTGCCGTCCGCGTATCGCTGGCCGTCCAGGTAGCGCAGGAAAGTGGCCCGCATTGCGTTCCCGGCCTCACTTTCCGACCAACCTTCCTTGCTGCCGTCTGGAAAGATGGCGAAGGTGTAGTAGCCGTTGACCGGACTTTGCAAGATCGGAGTAACCATGTCGGCTGGGGTGATTTTGGTGGAATCCAGGGAGACAGAATCGGATTGAAACACCTTCACTGCCTGCCCATAGGCGAGCCCGACCTTCTCAAAATCGTAGGTCGTCACTAAGATCGCGTGATGTCGCATGAATCCCATTGTGTATGTCCTTTCGTCATCTGCCCCGCCGCCGTGTCAACAATCTGGCCGGCGGCGGGGCTGGTCATCCTACGCCTTCACCGTGCGGATGCTCACGCTCGGCTCACCGATGGACTGGAACTGCATGATCTCGGGGTGGGCCGCCGCGTAGCCGCCCAGCGCCTTGCTGTCCCACGACTGCCGGCCGCGCATGTACACGGCTTGCAGGTTGGTCCCCTTCACCGTGGCGCCCAGCGCCAGCACGGCGGCCTTAGCTTCGGTTGTCAGCGCGGTGGCGCGTTCATCTGCCACCACGAAGGCCGGGGTGTACTCGGCTTCGAGCGCGTCGAGGTCGGCCTGCACCGTAGCCAGGATGGCGCGGCGCTTCTCTTCGTAGTCGGCACGGGTCAGTGCTGCAGCGGCCTGCACTTCCGCGAGTTCGTCAAGCAGAGTGGCAACGTCAGTGGTCATGCTTTCACATTCTCCGTTTCGGCCCAAGTAATCTGCGCCTGCCCGGCCGCCAGCCGCGCCACTTCGACCACGGCGGCGGCGGTGTCAAGGCACTTGCGGCGCACCAGCCAGAAGCCTTTGTCTAAGTTGGCGTCGAGGTCCGGCCATTCGTAGTCGGGCGGGATCGGGTCGCCCATCTCAAACTTGCGCGGTGCCAGCCAGGCCAGCAGGGCGTTACGTTGGCGCACGGTCAGCCCCTTGCTGCTGGCCACGCCGAACAGATAGAACAGGAAGGCATGGCGCTCACCGCGGCACACGCGGTCGAGGTGGCCGACGAGCGCGCCAACCGTGCCGGCTGTGGTCGGATGATCGGCATACTTCAAGTCGCGACCGGTAGCGGTAAACACGGCGTCGGAGTTGATCCACTGCTTGAAACGGTCAGCGCGCTCGTGGGCGATGGTCATGGTTGTTAGTCGGGCTGGGCTTCGGCTTTGGCGGCGTTGATCTGCTTGCGCAGGTTCTTGCCGGCCGTCATCAGGTCGGCGTCACTGGCGGCGTCATCCATGCTCGGCACGGTCAGGCCAACGGCCTCCGCGTCGGCGCAGGCGGCGTACCAGGCCCGCCAATACTTCGACGTGACCACTGGCGCGGACTCTTCGACGGGCGGCTGCACAATTTCAACCGGCCGACTGGCGGGCAGGACAGCGGGCATCTCAACTACATCGCCGTCTTCATCCACCTTCGCGCCCATCTCCTCGGGGGTATAGATCGGTCCGCCGAACACATCGGCGCAGTACCACTTGACGCCGTTGCTCATGGCGCGGGCGAAGAGCATATTGCGCGGGTACTTGTCCATGTTCTGTGTGCCGGCCTTCTTGGCGTCTTCGGCGGTAAAGCGGCTGTGGCCGATGTCTTGCCCTTGCTCCAGGAAAGCCAGTTCGCAGACGGCGGCGCTGAGTTCGATCACGCGATAGTTATACTTGCCGGTGCGCTTGACTGCGGCAGCCATGAGATTGGCCGACACGCTTACCCGGCCCTTGACGATGTATACGCCGGTCATGGCGGCCATCGGGCCGAAGCCCAGCTCGCGGCCGGCCATGATCTTGACGATGGCCTGCGCGGCGTCGCGGGTGTCAGTGAAGAAACCCGACTTGACGAATACGTCCCCCAACTGCGACAAACTCATGTCATCCTTGATGGTCAATGCTTGCGTGGTCACGTCTTTATCCTTTGGTTAAATGTGCTACATGCGTAGCAACTATCCCCGCCGCCCAAACATCCGCCCGGTCGCCGCCATGCCAGCCAGCAGCAGCAGCACGCCGCCCACCGCGCCGGCCACATTGGGCAGCGTCGGGGACACCAGCGCCCAGGGCAGGCAGACGAACGTCAGCGGGCCGCCCAAGAAGAAGCAGGCGGCGATGCCGGCCCACACAATCAGCGCTTCGGGGTGGCCGTAGTCGTTCTGCGTGGCGAACGGCGCCGGCTCGGGCCGTGGGCCATACACGGCGGCGTTCACCGCGTAGGCGTCCTCGCGCTGGTCGAGCGTGTGGCGCTCCACTTTGAGCGCGGCCTGGGCGCGGCGGGCGTGTTCGAGCTGGGCGTCAACATCGGATTGGGTGTTCATTTGCTATGCACCTTGACGCGGCCAGCGGTCAGGCGCGTCTCACCAGTCCAGCGCGAACGCGGGGCGGTCAGGTGTTTCTTGCCGCCAGTGTCTTCGATGGTGGTAACACTGTGCCCGCCGACCCATGCACTGCGGCCACGGCGGAAAGTCTTGGGCTTGATGCGAACCAGAAAACCACGCGGGTCACGTTGATAGTTGCTCATTTGCTCGGCTCCTTCTCAGCTTGCAAGCGGTCCAGCGTCCGCGCCAGCGTGTAGGTCATATTCGTTATTTCGTTGGCGCTGAAAGCTGTCAGCGGGCGGGTCGGGACGCGGCTGCCCTGGCCCATGCTCCAGGCGCGGTTGACTTGCACTTTCCAGGCGGCGATTGACTCGGTGCGGTTGGGCTTCGTGGCGCGGCCGGTGCGGAGGTAGCGGGCCATGGCTAACCTTCCCGCCGCGCGTCGTTGGCCGCCGTGTACTGCGCGGCCAGCGTGGCCGACTCAAGTTGCGCGGTGACGGCCTGCGCCAGCTCGGTGGTTGTCTCGGGGTCGAGGGTGATGGCAGGCTTGGCCGTGGTGAACACCGTCACCCGCGTGCCCTGCCCATTGCCCCAGAAGTGCCAGCCGGATCCTTCGGCCTCGCGATACGCCAACCCAGCTTCTGCGGCGGCGGCGGTCAGCGCTGGCTCGCGTTCGATGTTCGTGTGATTGTGGATGCTCACTTGCAGGTCAACATCGAGGCCGGTGACCTGCTCCAAGATGCGGTGCGCCAGCTCGGCTACGGCGCAGATGAACGTCAGATGATGGCTGGCCGGGGCGTCGGGGGTAGGGATGCGGATATGTTGCATGGTAGTTTGTCTCCGTGTTATCATCTAGTCGGGCGGCTGTCTCCGTGTCGCCCGTGCCGTCCTGTGTCACCAGGGCGGCGTTTTATTTCTCAGTCTGCTCGTTCTTCGCCGCCGCCCGCTGCTCATCAATGGCCCGGCGCAACTCCGCCAGATCGCGCTCGTAGATGGCGTCCAACTCGGCGCGCAGCAGGGCGCAGTATTCCGGGTTGGCTTCGGGTAGGGCGTTGGCGGGGGGAGGTGTGTAGTCCACGTTAGGCATCGGTGGGGGCGGCGATGGGCTGGGCGGGTGTCTCGGCCGGGGTCGTCGCCTTCTGCATCTGGTCGAACTGGTAGATGAGCGAGTTCAGCGCGGTGGACAGCGGGGTTACGCCGATGCGCTTGGCGTGCGCCCGAACGATCTTGAAACTCTCTTTGGTCAGGCTAACGTTCTGCTTGATGACGGTCATGGGCGTTACTTTCTGCGCGTTGTCCAGTCGCGCCCCTGGTGGTGGCTATTGAATGTCGGCGCAGGCGTTGGCCTCATGCCAGCCTGTCAGCCAAGCCTTCAGCACCGGAGCGCCTTCCCCAACCTTGTTACCCTTCAGCAAGTCCATCACGTTCTTATCTTGCGCAGGGACGGCGGCCTTTCCGTTCACAAAAGCCTGTTGGCCGAAAACTTGGGCGGCTACGATCTTGGCGGCGGTGGCGGTCATTTTGTCTCTCCCGGTGTCTCTTGCGCGTCTATGCCAGTATTATATACGTAGTGCTACCGGGTGTCAAGCGCCAGTTATCCAAAAAGGCAAACTTGGGATATGTCTACCCGGCATAGGCGAATGTACCGGCCCAGGCGGGCAGGGCAGGGCGGTTGTCACATTATGACACCCTGCGCCGCCGCCCGCAATTGACACACCGCCCGATAGGGGGTTATAGTAGGGGTGATTAGCCGCACGTCTTGGAGGCGTCACCCATGACTATCAACGAGTTCTTGATCTATGCCGCGACAGCCGGCGGCGCTACGGCGCTGCTGTCCTTCCTGACCGAACGCTGGCCGGCCTTCCAGACTTGGACGCCGGGCCAGCGTTCTTATTTCTCGCTGGGTGGCAGTGTGGCGCTGGCGCTGGGCGCGTGGGCCATCTTGACCTTTGTGCCGCCGGACGTGCTCGAAGCACTGAAAGCGCCGTTTCAGGTGGTGGCCGGCGTCGTCATCGCGTGGCTGGCTAATCAGTTCGGCCACAGTGTTGACCCGGCGCGGGTGCGCCCGGTGAGCATCGAGCCGGCCACGCCGAAGCTGCCGCCGCAAGCCTAACTCCCCATGTCTGACTCGCAGGAAACCCAGCCGAAGCAAACCAACTCACCCTCTGACGGCTGGACGCTCGTGCTTTACCGACTGAGCGAGATTGAGCGCAAGCTCGACCGCCAGCTCGTTGACGAACGCGAGTGGCGGCGCGACTACGATAAGCGCCTGGAGGAGATGGCGAACAAACAGAACGCCACCGACGTGGCCGTGGGGCGACTGTCCGAGCGCCTAGCTATCTCGCAGGTGTTTCAGGCCATCTTTACCACCGTCGCAGGGGTTGTCGCGGGGCTGTTCGGGCGGCAATAATGGAATGGCGCGAACTCATTATGTACCTGCGGCTGCTGGCGTATGCGGCGCTGGCCTTGCTCATGGGGCTGGTGATCCCGGTCTACCACGCCAGCTTCCGCATGACCTGGCGCACGGCCGGGCTGTTCTTTGCCGTGGGCGGCGTATCGGTGCTGTTGCGGCTGTACGCAGGGGACGCGGTGGCCGGCGCGTGGAACGACTACGCGCTGACGCCGGTGACGCTGTTGCTGGCCGTGGTGGCGCTGGTGAATTTGGGGATTGTGAGCGCGTTCTATGGGCCGAAGCGTAAATAGCCTGTTCGCCCTGCTGCTCATCCTGTCTCTCGCCGGCTGCATCGCCCGCCCGGTCTGCGGCTGGCAGGGCTACACCGCCAGCGCATTGGCGACGGCGGAGGCGGGGGTGCGGTATATGGATTGGCGCGGGGATGTGGTGTGTCGGTGAAAAAGCCTGCTAAGACACAAACGACAGGCAAGCGCGGCGGCAAGCGCAGCACGTCTTGGAAGCCTGGGCAATCCGGCAACCCGGCCGGCGCACCGAAGCGGGGCGAGAGCTGGCAAGAGATCATCAAGGCATACGGCGACTTGACGCCATCCGAGGCGGCGGTATTGTCGTTGGAGTTGACCAAGAAATTGCTAGCCATTGGCGACGGCGTGACACTCAAGCAGGCCGTGGTATTGCGCGTGTACGCCGATCTGTTGCACGAGCCCAACCCCGGCTTGCTGAATTCATTCATGGAACGCGCCGAAGGCAAGGTATCGCAGCCGCTAGACGTGCGCACTTGGCGCGACCGCGTGATCGACCTGCTCAAAGCCGAGCGCGTCACGCCGGCGGAGGTCGTGGCCGAGTTCGGGCCGTCGCTGGCGAGCGAACTGTTCGCGGCGGCGGGAGTGGTGGTGAGCGACCATGCTGGCTGAACTGCTCACGGCGGACGAACGCCACGCGGCCAAAGCTGAGATGCTCGAGCGCCGCGCCGCCCTGTCGCCGTCGCTGCCCTTCCTGCCTTGGACCGAGCGCCACCGCGCCTTGCTGGCTCCCGGCCATCCCTTCTCGCTGGCTGGCAAGCCGTACCTGGAGGCGCTCTACAACGAGACGCACGCCGACGTGGTGGTGGAGAAGGCGGCGCAGACCGGCGCCAGTGAGCTGCTGGTGGGGTGGTCACTCTACCACCTCGACCTCGGACACCATGTGCTGTATGTGCTGCCGACCGAAGATGACGTGAGCGACTTCTCGGCCTCGCGCATTGGCCCGGCCATCGAAGCGTCGCCGTACCTCAGCCGGCGCGTCGTCACCGGGGCGGAGCGGGGCGCGGACCGCGTGACGCTCAAGCGCATCGGCAGCGCCTTCCTGTTCCTGCGCGGCGGCAAGGTCAAGAGTGGGCCGGCCACTGGCGGCGAGGAGCGGGCGGGCCAGCTCAAGTCGATGCGCGCCGACTGCACCGTCATGGATGAGTACGACGAGATCGACGCGCGCGCCGATGCCTTTGTCGAGCAGCGCATGGCGGCGTCGTCCATTCGCCTGCGGCGGCGGGTGAGCACGCCGACCTACGCGGGCAGCGGCATCCACCCGCTGTACATGGCCAGCGATCAAATGACCTGGCATGTGCGGTGTGAGGCGTGCGGCCTGCGCCAACCGCTGACACTGGCAAACCTCGTCCGCGAGTGGGATGACCTGGAGCGGCCGACGGTGTGGAACAAGGACGACGACGGCGCGCCCGCGCTCCACTGCTCGAAGTGCGCCAGCGTGCTCGACCGCACCGCGGCGGGCGAGTGGGTGGCGGCCCATCCTGACCGCCCATTGCGCGGCTACCACCTGTCGCGGCTGTTCGTGGCCGACCGGCCATTGCAAGAGATCATCGACGGGCTGAGGGAAACCGATGACAGCAAGCGCAAGCAGACTTATAACCAGGCGCTGGGCCTGCCTTACACCGCGCGAGGCAGCAAGTCGCTCACTGACGAAATCTTGGATGCGTGCCGACGGGACTATGCCCCCGGTCCACGTCCAGGTGGTGCGTTCTGCGGAATCGATGTGGGCCGCGTCTTGCATGTGGTTATCCGGGGGGCTGATTGGTCATTGCGCGCCGCCTTCGAGCACAACAACTTCGACCGCGACCTGACCGACCGCCTGCGCGAACATGGCGTGCTGGTGACCACGGTGGACGCCAACCCCGAGACGCGCGAGGCCCGCGCCTTCCAGGCGTCGCAAGCGAATCAAACGTGGTTGGCCTACTATGTGCAAGGCCGCGCCGACCTGAATGAAGAGCCGATGCTCTGGAACGACGACCGGGGCAGCGGCAAGTGGGGCACCGTCAAGACCGACCGCACGCGAGCGATGGACGGCGCGCTGGCACTGTTCCACGTCGGAGCGAAGCGTGAGCCGGGCGGCGCGACACTGCCGGCCAACTTCAGCGCGCAGAACAACCCCGACTACTACGCGCACCTGAAAGCGCCGCAGCGGGTGAAGGTCAAGGACGCCACCGGCAACGAGGTGGCGGTGTACCAGCAGACGGGGGCGGACCATTTCGCGCATGCCGAGGTGTACGCCTATATGTCGGCGGCGCGGTGGTTGTATCAGCACGATCACACGACTTATGTTCAATATAATCCATTAAAGATAGGGGCGTACTAGGAGCTACCATGCCAAGCGAAGCCGACAAGTCGAAGATCGAAAAGGCTTTCACCTACCACGCGCCGAAGGCTGACCAGCCCGCGCGCTATACCGAATTGCGCGATGCGGCTAAGGCATTGGCCGAGAAGTTCTCCGACCTTGCGCCCGCCTCGCGTGAGTTGTCGCTGGCCTTGACCAACTTGGAGCAGGCCGTCATGTGGGCCAACGCGGCCATCGCCCGAAACGAGTAACGCCCGCCCATGCCTAATCCGTCTCTCAACCTCCGCCGCCGCCTCGCGCGCTGGCTCTTCCGCGAAGAAGGGGCGCTGCTCCGCGAGGGCATCGCCGCCTTTGCCGAAGCGCGTAACTACGTCCTGCTGCAACCGCCGCCGGGTGCGCCGAAGGGGCTGCAGCCGGCGCGGCTGGGCGAGATCGACTCGCAGTACGCCGACATGGTCCTCGACCTGGCCGGCTGGGTGCAAGTGGGCGGCGCGCCGAACTGGCAGCAGCTGGCCATCCTGTACAGCGAGTGGAACCGGCAGCGGAGCGTGATCGACTCCCGTGTCATGTATCACCAGGACGTGCTCACCAGCCGCGCCGCTGACATGTGGACGGACTTCGGGTTCGGCCAGCACATCACCGTCACCCCCTCCGACCCCGCCCTCACCGACTGGTGGGCCGAGTTCTGGGAAGCACCGCGCAATCGCCCGGTGCTGGGTGACGCCGAGATCCAAGAGAACAGCAAGAGCGTGCTGCTCGACGGTGAGTTCTTCTGGGCGGTGTGGGCGTCGAAGCTCGACGGCCGCTGCACCGTGCGCCGCATCAACACCGAGCAGGTGCGCGAAGTCATCACCGACCCGAGTGACCGCGACGTGCCGCTGTGGTACATCGTGGCTGACCCCGGCGGCGACCTGTATTACCCCGACTGGCGCGCCACGGAAGAGACGTTGGCCAATCACCCTGTGCCGAATGGCGCCCTGCGCGCCGACCAACAGCGCCCGCTGACTCACGTCGTCATCATCTCCGTGCAGCGCAACAAGATTTACACGCCCGGCGTTGGGCCGCGGGGCTGGCCGGCCTTCCGGCAGGCGCTGGTGTGGGCGCGGGCCTACCGCGACTTCATCGGCGACCGGGCCACCGTGGCCAAGCTGGCGGCCATGTACGTCCAGAAGTTGACGGCCAAGAACACCGGGCAGCGCGGCGTGGATGACATTGTGAGTCGGCTGCAAAGCACGCTGGTCAACTCCGGCTTCGGCTACGACCGCAACGCCAACACCGTGGCCGGGCAGACGTGGGTGCAGAACGAACAAGTCAACCTGGAATGGATGTCGCGCGACACTGGCGCGCAAGGGGCGCAGACGGACGGGCTCACGCTGCTGGGCCAGACGGCGACGGGCTTCGGCACGCCGGGGCATTGGATGGGGCGGCCGGACGCGATGCAGAATCGGGCGGTGGCCAAGGAAAGTGGCCTGCCGTTCTACGAGGAGATTCAACGCTACCAGACGTTCTTCGGGCAGGCGTTCGCGGATCTGTGCGAAGTCGTGGGCCGCATGTTCAATGAGTACGGGCATGGCGCGGTGACCGACTTCAAGGCGAAGGTGGGCTTTGACTCCCCGTTCAATAACGACGTGGAAGAGATTGTCAGCATCATGGGCACCGTGGCCGGCGCGGGGCTTGACCCGGCGGTGGCGCAGCAGGTGGCGGTGGCGCTGATGGATTTGGCGCTCAAGTCGCTGGGCATCCGCGACACTGACGCCATTCTCAATCCGCCGGCCGTGGCGCCCGTTGGCGCGGCCAATGGCCTACCGGGCCAGGCGGGGGGCAGGGGGCCGTCGGACGCGGCGGCGGCGCTCGCGGGGCAGACGGGGGCATCGGCCGCTGTGGCTGCGGCACTCGCTGGCCAACCCGCCGCACTCTCACCCGCGCAAGCCGCACTGGCAGGCGAGGCGCAACCGACCGACTTACTCCGCGCCGCCCTGGCGCTCGAAGCCGCGACGGCCGCGCTAGACGAAGGCAGCCATGGCGGCGCGGTCAACATCATCGCCGGCGCGGAAGGAGTGGCCATGCTGCAGCCGCCCGTGGTGAACAACCACATCGACCTGTCCGCCCTGACCGAGGCCATCAAGGGCCTCCCCAGCGCGCCCGACTTGCGCCCGCTGTTGGAGGCGATGGCGGCGCGGCCGAACGTGACCGAGAACCACATTGACACGGCCGCTTTGGCCGAGGCGCTCGAAGGCCAGGCGGTCGATGTGGCCGCCCTGGTGGCGCAGATCGTGGCGGCGGTGACGGCCATCCCCGCGCCGGTCGTGCATGTCGAGAACGTCATCGACGGCAAGACGGCCGAGAAGGCGCGGTTTACGGTGGAGTATGACGCGCGCGGCCGCATCGTCGGCTTGAATAAGAGCGGTGAGACGGAGTCGGCATGATCGCCAAACTCGCCGAGCTGCCACAGGGCCGCGTGCGCCGCGCCGATCTATGTGACTGGCTCGCGCCGCAGTTAGCCGCGCTCGACCCGCAGCGCGATTTCGTTTACGGCTTCCGGCCGGTGAGCAGTGGTCACCTGCTGGCGGGCGGGGCGGAAACGGTTGACTGGGTCTACCGCCATCTGCCGCGCAATTTCCGTGAGTTGTATGGCGAGTTGCGGCGCGGTGAGCATGTGCTGGCTGACCCCATCGGCTACGACGAACTGCCGCTCTTCTTCATGCTGCTGGCCTTCCCGAGTAACCCGGTCGTGTTCGGCACGGCCGACGTGCGGACGATCATGGCCGGCGGCCAGACCGTGGCCTGGACTAACCCCGGCCTGTCACTGCGCTTCGCCCGCATTGTACTGATCGGCGCGGGGGGGAGCGGCGGCGGAGGCGGACGCAACACGACCAGCACCCAGCAGGCGGCCGGTGGGGGCGGCGGTGGAGGCGGCGGCTACATTGGCCGGGGCGTCTTACTTAACACGCTCAGCAACGGCAACATGGTCAGCGGCCTGGGCAGCAGCGGCGGCGCGGGGGCCTCGGCGGCCAACGGCGCGGGCACGGCGGGCACGGCGGGCGGCAACAGCACCTTTGCGGGCCTCACCGCGGGGGGCGGAGGCGCCGGCGGTGGTGGAGGCCAGGGCGCGGGGGCGCAAACGGGTACGGCCGGCGCGGCTGGCACCGGCGACGTGGCCGGCACGGCCGGCGGTACCGGGCGCAGTGGGTCCACGGTGGGCGACACGGCCGCCACGCCCAGCACCGGCCCGGCTGGGGCGGGCGGGGGTGGTGGTGGTGGGGCCACGGCCGACACGGCGCAGGCCAACGCCGGCGCGGGCGGCAATGGCTATCAGTCGGGCGCGGGCGCAGGCGCGGCGGGGACGACGGCCAGCCGCCCGGGCGGCGCGAACACCCGCGACGGCGCGGGGGCCGGGGGTGGCGCAGGCAGCAACGCCAGCGCGGTAGCGGCGGGCGCAGGTGGTGACGGCGATGTGCGGCCCGGTGGGGGTGGGGGCGGGGGCGGGGGACGGGCACGCGCCGCGGCGACGACGACCGGCAACGGCGGCAAGGGCGGCGCGGGCTGCCAGGGCATTGTGGCGGTGATTAGTTTCTAGGATCAACTCATGAGCGCATCCAATCCCCCTGTCAACGCCGTCGCTTACCGGGTCTTTGTGGCCCTGCAAGACTTCGCCACGCCCGGTGCTTACAAAGCCAACCCGACATTGGCGGCCGGCGATGTGAAGGTGAGCAAGGACGGTGGCGCGTTTGCCAATCTAACGACGCTCCCCGCCGTCACGCCGGCGGCGGGTATCGCGGTGCAGGTGGACTTGTCGGCGGCCGAGATGACGGGTGACAACATCTTCGTGCAGTTCATCGACCAGACTAGCCCGAAGGAATGGGCTGACTACGCTGTTTGCGTCCAGACGGTTGCCGCGGCGTGGCTGGCACCGACCACGGCCGGGCGCACGCTCGACGTGAGCGCCGGCGGCGAGGCGGGTGTGGACTGGGCGAACATCGGCAGCCCGACCACGGCGCAGAACTTGAGCGGGACCAATATCGATACCGATCAGGTTGTCGCCAGCGTGACGGGGGCGGTAGGCTCGGTTACGGGCGCAGTGGGCTCAGTCACCGGCAGCGTCGGCAGCGTTACGGCCGATGTGGGCATTACGCAGGCGGGCGCGGATAAGGTTTGGCTGTCGGCCGCGCGCACGCTGACCAGCTTCGGAACGCTTGTGGCCGATGTGGCGACGGCCGTGTGGGCGGCGGGTACGCGCGCACTGACGACCTTTGGCACGCTTACGGCGGACGCGGCTGATAAGTTGCTAGGCCGCAACCTAGCCGGCGGCAGTGACGGCGGGCGCACGGTGCAAGACGCGCTGCGGCCCATGCGCAACAAGCGCGCCATCGCGGCCGGCACGCTCACGGTCTACGCCGAAGACGACGCGACGCCCGCTTGGACCGCGACGGTGGCGACGGCCGCCAGCGACCCCATCAACAGCGTTGACCCGAGCTAGCCATGGACCTGATTGACGGCACCGGCTTTTGGGTGATGGGGGATAGCGGCGTGGTGCCACCCCCACCCCCTCCGCCGACACCGACTCCGACGCTCATGTACGGCGGTGGCGGACCGATCCATAGTATCTATCGGCAAGGCGACACGCCCAACGACCTGGCCTTGCTGCTGCTGTTGCTGGCTGACGGCTGATTTAGTAAAGGAGCTTGATTATGGCTAACGGAGTTTTGACGGTCGACGGCCTGCCCCTGGGCACGGCTGACAACGGTGACGGCACCCGCGCGCTACTGGTGACGCAATCACCCGCCGCCGTGCCGCAGACGTTGACGCAGACCTACACGGCCTCGGCCAACATGACCACGGCGGCGGCGATCACGCCGGCACCGGCCAGCGGTGAGAAGATTGTGGCGGTTGGGATTCAGGTGAGCACCGACACGGCCATGAATTTCAGCGTGCAGATGGAGACGAGCGCCAACGTGCTGGCGCGGGTGTTCCTGCCCGCCAACGGCGATTACACCATCACTCTACGCCTCAAAGGCGACCTGGCCGACAAGAAGTTGTTCGGCAAGGCCAGCGCAGTGGGCAACGTGTCGATCACGGCCATCACCCTGAGCGAAGCCTAGACGTGACCCCCCGCGCCGCCCTCCGCGCCGCCCTGCGTGAGATGACCACCGCCCTCCGCGCCCAACTGGCGGAGGCGACCATCTCGCTGCCGCCCACGGAAGACTACGCCGTGGTGCGGGCGGATCTGGTGAACCGGCTGGGCGATGCGTTTCTCGGCTATGTGAGCACGACGCGCGGCGCGGCGGATAAGAACGAAGCGCGGCGGGCGGTGACGGCGGACGTGCCGGCGGCGTTCTACCGCGGGCTGCGCGACGCGGGCGCCGAAGAAGTGGAGGGCGACGACGCGGCGTGGATGGCCAAGAAGCAGGCCGAGCAACTGGCCTACCTGAACAACGCCTTCGACGACCTGAAGGTCATGCGCAAGGCGGAGACGGCCACGGAGTCGGGGCTGCGGGCGCGGGCGGAGATGTGGGGGCAGACGCTGGACGCGATTTACGGCGAGGGCAAGCTGCGCGCCACCAAGTCGAAGCTGCTCACCTGGGTCTATGGGGATACTGACCACTGCTCTACCTGCCAGAAGTTGAACGGGCAGACGCACCGGGCCTCGTGGTTCCTAAAGCGCGACTACATCCCCGGCAAGCCAGGCGCGGCGATGGACTGCGGCGGGTATCGGTGTCAGTGCAAATTGGTGGATAAGAACGGCGATGAGGTCACAATCTAATGGCCGAGCTAAACGCTGAATTGACTAACGAGACTTATAAGCAGGCCCACCGCTACATCACACTTACCGTTCACACTGCGCCTGCGCTGGCGCTGTGGTGGCGCATCCGGTGTGCCGTAGCCGTGCACCTGGTGCGCCTCGGCTGTTGGGCTGGTGGTATGCGCTTTGAGATTGGAGATAAGCTGTGACTACGCTCATTCAACTTATTTTGGATCTGAAACACGAACTCAAGCACGGCGGCGGCGACCGCGAGCTGCGGCCCGACGTGACGGTGGCGGGCATTCTGGCACCGGCGGCGAAGCCGAACACGGCCTCGGCTATGGCCACGGTGGTGGATGAGATTTGGTCAGGCGTGGTGGAAGAGCCGCCCGCCACCGAGACACCCGCTGACCCGCCCCGCCGCCGCCGCGCCAATGGCTGACGCCGTGCGCGACCCCGCCACCGACGCCGACATTGCCGCTGGCATCACCGCGGCCCGCGCGTCTGCCCCACCGCCCACCGACTCCGACGAGTGGCGCGCCCGTTCCCGCCTCGAGCGCGAGGTGCTCGCCGGGCTGCGGCGGTGCGACTTCCGCGCGGGGCGGGAGCGGATCGTGGTGGTGCGGTGGAATGGGGTGATGGCGATTGTGCTGCCGACGGAACAGGCGTAAGATGTGACCATGCCTAAATTCTCCCGCCGCGCCTTCCTCCGCGCCCTCGCCGCCACCCCACTCGCCGCCTTTGTACCGCTGCTGTCGCGTGTGCCCGCGAGCGTCGCGCCAACCGTGGCTGACTTCAAGCGGGTAGGTGACAAGCTGCCGCCGCTGCAGCCGATGTGGCACGTCAGCGACCTTGGCTTAGACCCGTTGACGGTGGAGCATGGCGAGCTAACGCCGATCATGGGGCTTGATACACGCACCGGCCGGCCGCGCGTGATCGGCGCGGCGTGGCACACGCCCACCGCATTGACTGACGCCCAACTGGCTCACCTCGACACGCTGGATTGCCCGTTCGAGTTGCACCTAAACCCGCCCACATTGACACAACCGCCTAATTCGTTGTAGGATAACGACGACGGGCCAGTCAGCGCCCGTCCTACACAAGCACTAAGCTATATATCGGCGGGTGAAAAACCCCGCCGGAGCAGCGCCACAACGAAGAAACACATACAGCGCTGCTCCACCTAAACCCTAATCGGCCCTGCCGGCGTCATGCGCTTGGCAGGGCCGTTTTTATTTCCAGGATACGCGATGGACCTTGAAACCCTGCGGCGCAAATTGTCCGAAGCCCTGGCCGACAAAGAGAAGGCGGGGGCTTTGCTGTCCGAGATCGACGCGGCCCAAGCCGAGATTGCCACGCTCAACCGCCCCAGCCGCCGTGAGTTCGCCGCCGCCCGCAAGACACTGGCCGAGTATTACGACGGCACGCCCTACATCGCCACCTACGGCGCGAAGTCCTTCAAGGACCTCGACGCCGCCACGTCCGCCAACGAACGCGCCGAAGAAGTGGGCGAGCTGACCGAAGCCTACCGCCAGATCATCGGCAACATCATGTACAGCGACGAAGCGCCGGCCGCCAAGTTGACCGCGCTGCGCCAGTTGTCGGATGAGTTCATGGGCCGCGTCACCACGGCGCTGCAGGTCACCGCCACCGAGACCGCCCGCCCCACCGCCCCCACTGGCGAAGTGCTGGCCGAGTCGATCGGCGGCGCAAACGTCACGCTGGCCGAAACCGAAGCGCCCGCCACCGGCCCCCGCGCCCCGCTCGACATCAACGTGCGCCTCATCAAGCCCGGTTGGGGCAACAGCCGCGACCGCCACTACTACTCGGCCGCCATGCTGCGGCGCGACGCCGGCCTATTCGAAGGCGTCAAGATGTACACCACCGACCACAACGCCGCCGAGAAGTCGGAGCGTACGGAAGTCAGCAAGATCAAAGCGATTGAGCGCTTCGACACCGACGGCGCGCCGATTGCGCGCGTCACCATCTTTGACCCCGACTTCGCGGAGAAGACCCGCAACCGCATCGCCGCCGGCATGACCGACTCGCTGGAGTGCTCCATTCTCGCCGCGGGCATGTCGAAGGCGGGCAAAGCCCCGGACGGCCGCGAGGGCAACATTGTCGAAGCCATCACGGCCGTGCAGTCAGTCGATTGGGTCACCAAGGCGGGCGCTGGCGGCGGCGCAGTCAGCCTAGCCGAAGCCGCCGCAGGAGATGAAATCGAAATGAAACCAACCGTTGCCGACATCAAAGCCGCCGTGGCCGGCCTGGCCGAGGTCGAAGTTGACCCGGCTGACCTGGACGCCATCATCGCCGCGCTCGAAGCCCTGAAGGGCGCGGCCGGAGCCGTGGCCGCGGATACCGCCGCTGTGGACGCCGCCGCTGGTGCGGCCGATGCCGTTGCCGCCGCGTCTGAAGTGGCCGCCAGTGTGGCCGCCGAAGTCGCCAAGAGCAGCCTGCCCGCCACCGCCAAGGCCCGGTTGGGCGCGGCCAAGTACGCCACGCTGGCCGAGGCCCAGACGGCCATCACGGCCGAAGTGGCCTACCTCAAGACCATCACCGGTAGTGGCCAGCCGCACAACCCGGCCCCCGCCGCCCTGGCCGAAGCGCAGCCGGTCAACCTGGCCGAGCGCGCCGCAGTCAGCAATCACATTCTCGACGGTGTGCTGGGCAAGCGCCCGGCCCGCCAGTAACCGCACCCGATAGACCAGGAGCCCATCATGGCACTCATTCAAGACTACGAAGTTTCCTTTGTCGGGGCGGAGCGCAAGTGGCCCATCCCCTACGCGCGTCTCAAGGACACTACGCCCGAGACCGGCCACCCGGCCCTGCTCGTCAGCGCCGTGGCTGGCACCGGCATCGGCGGCACAGTGCTGGTGACCGAAGACAGCAAGGCCGTGATTGACTTCACGCCGGGCAAAATCAGCTACCAGAACGTCCGCAACGTCATCACCTACGCGGGCTCGGCTGAGGCCACCTTCCGCGCCATCAACATCGGCGACCCGGTGTACTACGATGCCTCGGCCACCATGCCGGCGGGCGTCGAACTGTCCACCTCGCCGCTCGACTCGGCCGACGCGGCCAACACCCTGTGGGGCTTTGTCGTGCCCAAGGATGCCACCGACGAAGCGTTGTTCCCGAAGGGCACCACCACCGCCAGCACGCAGCGGTGTGCCGTCATGCAGCGCGGCGCGGGCGCCTAAGCGGCCAGAGCCAAAAGGACATCTGACATGAAGAACATCACCGATCTGCTCATCAAGCTGGCGCTGGCCGACAAGACCAAGCTGAACGAAGCCCAAATCTCCGAAGTCGCCGCGCGCCCCCGCCTGCCCGGCTGGGCCGACTCTTTGATCCCGGCCGCGCTGCTGACCGAAATGACGGCGCTGCGCGAGCTGGCCGGCATGGGCCTGCGCACCGACCGCGCCGTGCTGGCCGAGACGATGACCACGGCCAACTTCTCGGCCTACTTCGCCACCGCCCTGTCGCGCATGTTCTACCGCGACTACGAGTATCAGCAGGGCGAGTGGGAGCGCTACGTGTACGTTGACAACAACGTGCCCGACTTCCGCGACGTGCAGCGCTTCCGCATGACCGAGCCGGAAGACCTGCTGCTGCGCCGGGAGAAGGCCAACCGCACCGACACCTACATCGAGGCCAGCCTGAAGGATTACGGCGTGGCGCAGTACGCGCGCGAGTTCGATGTGTCGTGGGAGACCATCCTCAACGACGACCTCGGCAAGATCGCCGAGACGCCGCAGCGCATGGCGAAGGCCGCGCGGCGCACGCTCGACAAGTTCGTGAGCAACCTGTACGACAACGCCACCAGCCAGGCGGCGCTGGTCAGCCTGGGCGCGGCCTACGCCGGCACCGGGCGGCTGACGCTGGCGAACCTGGCCGTGGGCGTGAACGCGATGATGCAGCACCAGGACCCGCTGGGCAACCTCATCGCCATCAACCAAATCCATCTCGTGATCCCGCCGGTGCTGAAGATTCAGGCCGCGCAGATCATGAAGGACCTCATCAGCTACGGCGGCCCGAACAGCAACGTCATCGCCGACTACATCGCCGGGGTGCATGTTGACCCCTACATCGGCTACAGCGGGGCGAACGTGCCGTGGTACTTGTTCGCGACCCCGTCGGAAATCCCGACCGTGACCCTGGCGCGCCTGTCCGGCTGGCCCGGCCCGGTCGTGGCCCAGAAGTTGAGCGACATCAGCGTCATCAGCGGCAGCGCCCCCGCGCCGTTCCTGATGGGCGACTTCGCCACTGGCGACATCGCCTACCTGGTGCAGGACGTGTACGGCGGCGACGACGACGCCACGTTGGGCGGCATCACCGACCCGCAAGGCATCTACTACAGCGCCGGCACGACCGCCTAAGCGGCGGCGACAAGGACAACGCACATGGCCAAAGACAACACCAACCCCGGCGCGAAGGCGCTGCACTGGTTCAACGACATCCCGCGCGTCAAGCCCGGCAGCCCCGAGCACGCCGTGCTGCTGGCTGGCGGCTACGGCCTGACGGTCGAAGACGCGAAAGAGATTGTGGCCAGCCGCAAGGCCGACCCCAACAGCTACAGCCTGCCCGAGCTGCGCAAGGCGGAGGCGCTGTTGCAGGCGTTCAACGCGAAGCCCAAAGTCACCTCGACGCGTGAGATGTGGCACCGCCCGCTGCCGGCCGCCTAAGGAGAGACAACTATGCTTCCCGGTCTGACTCCCGTTGGCTCCAACTTGCCCGCCGAGGGCGAACACGGCATCCTGGGCTTCCCGTCCACCATCGTCTTCCCGGCCAGCACTAACCTGTCGGGCAAGGTGTTCTTCCTCAATCCGTCATTGGCGACTGCCAGTGACAACAACGTCGGCACCAACCCGCAAGCGCCGTTCGCCACACTGGCCGCCGCCTACGCCGCCTGCACGGACGGCGCGGGTGACACCATCGTCTACGTGCCGGGCGCCACGTCGCTGACGCTCACCGCGGCGCTGACGTGGGCGAAGTCCTACACGCACCTGATCGGCGTGGCCGCACCCACGATGGTGGCGCAGCGGGCGCGCATCTTCCAGTTGTCCACCCTCACCGGCGCGTCGCCGCTGATTGACGTGACCGGCTCGGGCTGCATCTTCCAGAACCTGTACATCTTCCAGGGCGTGGCCGACGCCACCAGCCTGGTGAATGTGCGCGTGACTGGCTCGCGGAACTACTTCGGCAACGTGCACTTCGCCGGGGGCGGGCATGCCACGCAGGCCATCGACGGCGGCGCGTCGCTGCTCATCTCGGGCGGGTCTGAGAACTTGTTCGAAGACTGCACCGTCGGCGTCGACACCATCTCGGCCGCCACGGGAATGGCCGCCCTGGTGTTTGCGGCCACCGGCGGCGCGGCGCGCAACATCTTCCGCCGCTGCCACTTCACCTTGCAGGCCGGCAACGCGGGCGTGATCTGGGTGGAAGTGCTGGGCAACAGCGGCATCGACCGCTACCAGATTTTCGACGAGTGCCTGTTCGTCAACCTGGGCACCAGTTTGACGCAGGGGACGGCCATCGCCGCCGGCTTTGACCCGGCCAATAAGCGCCTGCTGCTGCGCAACTGCATCTCCATCGGCGCAGCCAAGTGGGACAACGCGGATCGCGGCGCGGTGTACGGCAACATGAATGCCGTGACGGGCGCGGACCTGTCGGGCGCGGCCGTGCAGCTCATCACCTAAGCCATGGCTGACGAAATCAACGCAACCGACGCGGCGGTGAAGCTGGCTGAGGAGCAGGGGCTGGACCTGGCCGACGTGCTGGGGACCGGCTTAGAAGGCCGCGTGACGAAGGGCGATGTGGAGGCGCATCTGGCCGCGCAGGAGCCGGCCACGGTTGAGGCGGAGCCGGAGTCCGAAGCGCCGGCAGGCGCGCCGGAAGTGGCTGACCCGGTTGAGCCTGACACCGACCCGGTGCTCGCCATCATCGCCGCGCTGCCCAACCTGGGCACGGTCATCAACTGGCCTGGCGACCGCGTGAGCTACGCCGCCGAGCTGCACGCGCGGGCGCTGGAACTGTTGGGGTAAATGACCAACTGCACCGGGCCGTATGCGACGGTCGAAGACTACATCAGCTTCACCTGCCGTCAGTCCCGCCTCGCCCGCGTGCACGACGGAGCCGACAACGCCGCCAGCCTGACTGACACAATGGCGCGTTTCAACACGCAGGGCGTCACGGCTGGCCAGGGCATGATCCTGTACAACGTCACGGACGGCAGCCAGGGCTACGTGACCGCGGTGAGCGCCGACAACCTGGTGGCACCGCTGACGGGCGGCACAGAGAACCTATGGGACATTGGGGATTCTTATCTCATTGTCACCATCGACGCCTTCGAGCGGGCCACCATCCAGAACTACCTCGACATCACCGCCGCCGATGTGCAGGCGGCTGTCGCGGCGGGCGGCCAATGCAACTGTACGTTGGCCGATTGGGGCGCGGCGCTGCTGCAGAAGCTCAACATCGTCGACGCCATGTCGCTGTACACCTGCCCATGCCACAACGTCCTCAACGAGACGGAGCGGCAGCAGTTGCGCAACTGGATGGACGACAAGCTCGAGCAGATCCGCACCGGCAAGATTGACCTGTGCGGCGGGAGTGGCAGCGAGCAGCCGGCCTTTGGCTCAATCAAGATGGCGGTGACGCCGTTTGCGGCGCGGGAGATCATCATCGACCGCATCTTGCAGGGGCGCGGGGTGTAGGTGTGTTCCAGTTCAAGACGAAGAACATCCCGCGTATAGACCCGAAGTCGTTCAATCCGCCGTTGCTGGCGGAGTTGCGCAAGTTTTCTAAGACGCTCGACGCGGAGTTGAACAAGACGACGAAGACCTGGCAGGGCGACAAGCCCAAGTTCGAGTCGCAAATCAGCCTGACCAGCAAAGAGGCGCGGGTCACGCCGGTGGCGACCGGCTCGGAGCATGGCTGGCACAAATGGATGTGGCTCAACTGGGGAACCCGCGTCCGGTACGCCATCATGACGCGGGACTTCAAGGCCAAGACCCAGCCGGGCGTCGTGGGCAGCACACGCGGGCGCGGCGGGCTGGCGTTCATCGACGTAAACAACCCGCAGCCGGGGATTGAGCCCCGCGATTGGTCGAAAATTATTCTGAAGCGGCTGCGGCCTAAGTTCAACGCCGCGATGCGGGCGGCGCTGGTCAAGGGCGCGGCCAAGTCTACCAGGGAGTAACGAGCGTGGACACCACGTTCATCTATGGCCTGTCCGACCCGCGCACGCCTGACGAGGTGCGCTACATCGGCAAGGCCAACGACCCACAGAAGCGCCTTAGTAACCATGTGAGCGCGCGCGGTCGGCATCGTAATCACCGGACCAACTGGCTAAACAAGTTGGCGGCCGATGGGGTTTACCCGGTCATCAAAATCATTGACCGCGTGCCGGTGGGCGAGTGGCAATTGATGGAGCGATATTGGATCGCTATGTACCGGGATGCAGGTTATAGCCTGGTCAATTCAACCATCGGCGGCGAAGGTGTTAGTGGCCGGGAAATTTCAGCGGAAGAAAGAGCGCGCTTCTCGGAGCGTATTCGCGGTAACAGGTACGGCGCGGCCAACAGGGGCAAGACGTTCACCGAAGAGCGCAAGCGCAATATCTCTGTTGGATTGCAGGGTAACAAGTGCGGCATCGGAAACAAAAGCCGCACCGGGCAGAAGGCATGGAATAGCGGCAAGACCGGCGTTTATTCTGACGCAACACTCGCCAAGATGAGCCGCCCGAAGACAGATGCAGCGCGAGCCAAGATGAGCGCCGCTAAAAAGGGTAAGCCCTGGACGGCAGCGCGCCGCGCGGCCCTGGTCTTGCGCCAGTCAAAAAAGCAAGATAGCGATTAGGAGTAAATCACATGGCTTCCGCTAGTTTCTTCAGCGTAAAACAGGGTGCGTTGTTTGTGCAGCAGAACCTCTCCGCCGACCCGGTGTACCTGGGCTGCGAAGACCTGGGCGATGTGGCCGCGCCGGAAGGCGACTACACCCTGGTGCAAGTCTTCGACGTCCAGGGCAATTACGAAACGCTGGGCGCCACGAAGGGCGCGCCCACGCCGATCACGTTCACCATCACCGGCTACATTCAAGAGAAGGCGCACTTCCTCGAGTCGCTGGCCTGCCCGTTCTTCCTGCATGCCAACCTGCGCTGCGGCGGGTACGCCAACGTCATCAACAACTACGAGCGCGCCGTCATCCTGAAAGTGTTCGGCCGCACCGGGCGCACGCTCAAGGCCATCGTCATGCGCGAGGGCGAAGGCAAGGCGGAGCAGGACTTCGACTTGTCGGCCGCCCCGCCCATCCTGGACGTGTACCGCTTGACGGTGGACCGCCAGTCGACCAGCGAAGTGCTGGCGCTCAACGACATCTACATGATCTCGGCCGAGCTGTGCGCCGGCTGCACGCCCGCCTACGGCCCCGGCTCCATCGGCCTGGCCGTGGCCGACTCGGCTGCTGACCCGGCGACCGCCAACGCGCGCTACACACTCAACAAGGGCGCGGATTGGACCGCCTGCGCCACCGACCCATTCACCACGCCCTTCAACATCGCCTGCGTGACCGCCTTCTGGATTAGCGGCAAGGTGATCCGCTTCCTGGTGGGCAACGGCACCACGCAGGCCGGCGCGCCCGCGCAAGTGGCCTACACCGACTTCAACGTCGAAACCGACACCGCCATCGGCGCGGTGTGGACGCGCGCCAGCGTCGGCAGCACCAACGCGCAGTTCTTCTTCGGGCCGAAGGCGCTCTACGCCTACGACCAGTACAACATCTGGGCCGTGGTGGGCGCGGGCTTCATCTACAAATCGACCAACGGCGGCCTGACCTGGACCGCGCAAGAGTCCGGCGTGCTCACGACCGAAGACTACTACTGCATCGCCGCGGTGCCGGGCAGCAAGACGAACATCTGGGTGGCGGGCGAGAATGACGCCATTGCCCGGACGCGCGACGGCGGCGTGACCTGGAGCGCGGTGACTGGCGGGAACGCCACGGCCGAAGCGTTGACCATCGATGTGGTGGACGACCAAACCGTCTTCGTCGGCTACAACGACGGCGAGTTGTGGGCCACCTACAACGGCGGCGTGTCGTGGTCGCAAATCACGTTCAGCATGACCGGCACGCCGGCGCAGGTGCGCGCGGTGAAGTTCCTGAACGAGATGCAGGGCTTCATGCTGGTGAACACCTCGGCCCCGCTCGGCACGCTGCTGGTGACGCGCGACGGCGGCCGGTCGTGGGAAGCCCTCAGCACGCCCACCAACGCCGGGTTGAACGCGCTGGCCGTGGTGAGCAACAAAGATGTGTGGGCGGTGGGCGAGGCGCTGACTTCGCTGGCCGTCATCCTGAAGACCGTAAACTAGATTTATCCGCCGGGTGGGCATCGCTCCCGCCCACCCGGCGCACCTGTGGAGCATGACATGGCTGATGAACAGGTAAGACTGCGTTTCAAGCGCAGTGGTCCGCCGCCATCGCATCGGGCGGTGCGCGTCCCCTTCGAGAAAGTGGAAGAGACGTTGCGCCGTCTGGACTGGTATGACTTCCAGTGCGCCACGCAGGACGGCCCGACCTACACCCTGTTCTTCAAGCTCAAGCCTGACCACGCCGGGGAGCATGTGTTCAAGGAGTCTCCCAATGCCCCGTGATCGTTCCGCCCGCAAAGCCGCCGCCGTAACCCCCGCTGGCCAGCGCCCATTCACTACCTCGCGCGGCGTGGTCGTCACCCTGAAACCCTACTCCGGCCTCGCCCAAAGCGCCGACGAAGAAGCCGTGCGGCAGACCTGGCTGGCCGAGGGCCGCGCCCTGCCCGCCAAACCGACCTACACGCTCACGGCCGCCGGCGGCGTGGTGGAGACACATGAGCACGACGAAATCACCATCAAGGGCGACGCCGAGGCCACGGCCGCCTGGGCTAAGTGGCAGGCCGACGAAGCCGCTTTCCAGCAGGCCGTCAGCGAAGTCACCGTGCGCGGGTTCATTCTCGACTATATGGAGTTCGCCATTGACCCGGCCTGGGCAGCGAAGGCGCGGGCCAAGCGCGTGACGGTGCCAACTGACGCCTACGAGGCAAAGGTGTACTACGGGCTGACCGAAGTGCTGGCCACGCGGGGCGATGTGTTCGAGGCCTTCGCCTTAGCGTCCGAGCTTGCCGGGGTGACCGGGCCGCAATTGGAGGCGGCCCGCGAAGCGTTTCGGGGTGCGGTGGGGAAGTGAAACCGGTACGCCGCTTGAACATCTCAAGCGCAGCCCGCAGCAGTGGTGGACGACGCCTTATTTCGGGTATGTAATGGCGGCGAAAGAGTGGGGGCTGCGGCCGAGCGAGTTGGGGTTGTGCCGGCCCGAGCAGGATTTGTCCGTGATGCTGGCCTATATCGACGCCCGCGCCCGCATGAGTGACAAAGAGCATTTGGAGCAAGAGCGCAAGAGTAAGCAGCCGAAGAAATAACGCATGCCCACTGACACGATTGAGATCCAAGCCGTCCTCGACCTCTCCGGGTTCAACGCCTCCCTCGGCCTGTTGAACGCGGGCCTGCGCGGCGTCGGCAACCTGGTCAAGGAGATCGGCATCGGCGCGGCGCGGTACGTCGGCGAGCTGGGCGTGCGCGCTTTCCAACGCGCCGGCCAGGCGGCCTTCCGCTTTGCGCAGGATGTGGCGCAGGCGGCGTTTGAGAATAGCGCCCTGGCGAAGTCGTTTGACCAGGTGTACAGCGGCATCGTTGACATCACCCGGACGAGCTTTGCGCCACTGGTGAGTCAGCTCAATACACTCGTGCAGCAAGCGGCCCCCGCCTTCCTCGGCGTGGTGCAGCGCGGCGGCGAGTGGCTGGGCAAGCTGGCCACGGACGCGCTCGGCTACGGCGAGGCCATCTCCGCCAACTTCGCGCAAGGCATCTGGGACGGCTTCTCGTATGTGGTGCAGGCGCTGACCGACCTCGGCAGCCTGATTGCCTACTGGCTGGCCCCCGGCAGCCCGCCGCGCATCCTGCCCGACCTGGACCAGTGGGGCACGGACGCGATGAACGTCTACCTCAGCGGATGGGGGCACGCCGACTTCAGCATCTTCAACCAACTCGCGGCGCCGCTGACTTCGTTCATCCGGTCGCTGGCTGACCCGCTCGGCAAGGGCGAGGGCATCATCCCGCAGATCCTCGGCACGCGGGAAGGCATCGCCGCGGCGGTGCAGGAGCTGCGCACGACCGGGCAGGTGGCGGCCAGCACCATCGACAAGATCGTAGCGATGGTGGGCAGCGGCGACGCGGCCGTGCGCTCCTATGTGCAAAGCACCATCGCGCTGGAGGCCGCCAATCAGGAGGCCGCCGCCGCGCAGAAGCAGCTCAACGACGCCAGCGCGGCCTACGCCGCCCTGCTCAAGCCGATTGACGCCACGCTCGGGCGTATCACCGAAGAGCAGCAGCAGTTCACGGAAGAGCAGGAAAAGGGGCGGCTGGCGCTCACGCTCAAAGACCCGAACGCGACGGCGGGAGCGAAGCGCCAGGCGGCGCTGCGCATCGAACAGATCGACGCCGAACGGGCGCGGCGAGCGGCGGTGGCGAGTGGCGAGGCGGCCGTGGACGCGGCCCAGGCGCAACTCGACGCGGCGCAGGCGGCGCAAGTGACGGCGCAGGCCGCCTTCGACACGGACAGCGACCGGCTGAAGCTGCTGACGGAGCAAAACGAACTGCTGAACTCGCAAATCAAGCTGCTGGAAAGCCTACAAGAGAAGATGGCGGCGGCGGCCGGGGGCGGGTCAAAGGGCGGCGGGGGCGGAGGCGGCGGCAAGTTCAAGGTCGATACGTCTTGGATTGACGACCTGGTGAGCCAGGTGCAGGGCAAGCTGGCGATCCTGCAAGCCGTGTGGCAGACGGCGTGGGCGCTGCTGCGGGCGCGGATGCAGCCGGTATGGGACTTCATCAATAACGAGTTGATCCCGCTGTTTACGGACCTTTGGGAAATTGTCTCAACAGCGGGCGGTACAGCTATAACGACGCTTAAGACGTGGTGGGATGAAACAATGGTCCCCATGTTCAAGGATTTTTGGGCCTGGTCCGAGACGCACATCCTGCCGCATTTCAAGACGATGTGGGAGTGGATCAAGACCAAGCTCCCCGGCGCTATCCAAACGCTGGCAACCTATTTCAACGAAACGCTCTTGCCGGCCATGCTGGAAATCTCACGCTGGATTGTGGAAACCGGCATTAGTGCTTTCAAGAAACTGTGGGAGTGGCTGGAAACAAAACTCCCCGAAGCGGGGCAAACCTTCGCCGCCAAATTGACCGAGATCATAAAAAAACTAGGCGAGTGGCGCGATGTAAACGATACCGTCATGCTGGCCGTGGGACAGGCAGTGATGGGCACAGTGGCGACCATCGTAAGTGAAATTCAAAGGGCCATCGGCGTGCTGTCAACGCTGTATGACATGCTGACGCATGTGCCCAACTCTGGCAGCATGCCCGGTGGCACGCCCCCCGGCATGGCTCCGCCGGTCTACATCCCTGGCAACCCGCATGGCAGTAGCGTCACGAACAACACGACGAACACCAGCGCCTTCAACGTCACCGTCAACAGCAGCCAGTCGGCCCCCAGCATCGTCGCCGATCTATCCATCGCCAACGTGTGGGCTCAATAATGACCCTTCGCACCTTCCGCTCCACGCCCCAGCAGCCGACCGGCTACCCCCAGCGCGCGCGGTGGCGCGTGGTCATGCCGCCCACGGCTGCCGTGGTCAACATCGTCTCTAACCCCTCCATCGAAACCGGCACGACCGGCTACACGGCCGTCGGCGGCACGGTGGCGCAGTCGATCGCCAAACAGCGGCGCGGCGCGTACAGCCTGCTGGTCACTCCCGGCGCGGGCGTCAATGACGGATTCTACTTCGGCACCGTGAGCGTGACGGCCAAGCCCTACCCGTGGCTGTTTGACTTCTGGGGCGAGGCCGGCCGCGCCTACAAGGCGTATTGGGCGACGACTGCGGCGGCGCAGCTCGGGCCGGCCGTGTCGTTCGTCGGCCTCGGGCGCTGGCAGCGGATCAACGTGCCGAACAATGAGACGGCCACGGCCAGCCGCCGCCTGTATGTCGTTAAGGACAACTCAGCCAACGTGCGCCCGTTCTACATCGACGGCATGTGCGTGCCGGACGCGGGCGACGTGGAAGACTGGCTCTACTTTGACGGGTCGACGCAGGGCTTTGTGGCGGGCCAAGTTGACTTCTACTGGAACGGGACGCCACATGGGAGCACCTCCACCATGAGACCGAACAGCCGCGCCGGTGGGCGCCTGTACGATTTGGCCCGCTACGGGTTTGTCTTGCAGATGATGACTGGCCTGGGGATGGGCACGCCCAACAACATCGCGGTGCCGCTGGCCCTGCCCGGTGGCGAGCAGTACGAGCGCACGCTGGCCCCGGCGTCGGACTTCTCGCTGGTGGGCTATGTGCAGTCGAATGGCGCGGACGGCGTGGCCGACTTGCGCGAGAAGCAGCGGGCACTCAAGAACCTGCTCGACGTGCGCCAGCAGCCGAAAACGCAAAACCTGCTCCTGGAATACGCGCCGCTGTCCAACTGCGGCGACGTGGACGGCCCGGTGAGCATGGTCAAGTGTTCGTTCGCGGGCGGGCTGGAGGGGACGTGGGACAGCGACTACCAGGAGAATTTGCAGTTGCGCTTCCGGGTGCATCTGCCGTACATCGCGATGGCCGGGGGGACGGTGGGCGCGGCGCTGGACGTGCGGGATAGTTTCACGGCCGGATATGTGGCGCGGCGCAGCGTGGAGGGCATTTGGGGGGCGCTGAATACGAGCGGCGTCAATGGCGCAGTTACCGCGGCGCTGCCGATGGCCGCTGGCCGCTGGTTGGTTGGCGGCTCATTCACCAACGCGGGCGGCGATGCCAATGCCGACTACCTGGCTTACTACGATCCCACGACCGACACACTCTCGGCTGTCAACGCTACGCCGCTGAATGATGCCGTCAACGCTCTTTTGCAACTCCCCAATGGCAATGTGCTGGTGGGTGGGAAGTTTACCAACATTGTCTCGGCCAATGGCGACTATCTGCTATTGCTGACCGTCTCGACTGGAGCCTTCTCAGTCCTAAATGCCACGCCGCTCAATAACGTGGTGAACGCGCTGGCGCTGCTGCCGACCGGAAACGTGGCTGTTGGCGGCGCATTTACGAATGCCGGCCGGCCATACTTGTGTCTGCTCACTATTTCGACCGGCGCATACAGCGCCTTCACGGTTGCCACTCTAAACGGACAGGTCAACGCCCTCGAGGTGACAACGTGGGGGATGCTCTACATCGGAGGCCAATTCACCGATGCGGGCGGCTACGCGCTCAACGATTACTTGACCATCCTTCAGCCTCCGTCCTATTCGGCATTTGCCCAATTGGTTGGATTTACAGCCCTGGGGAATTATATCTATAGCATTCAGCAAATGGCAGACGGTTCGGTTTTGATGGGGGGTGACTTCCTGAATGTTAACGGGGATTCGACCTGGGATTATTTTGTACAAAGCATTCAGGGTCCAGGGTCAGGGGTACTTGTTCCCCTAATTTGGAGCAAGCCCTTTAGCAACATCAATGGGCCGATCTACGCCATCACGGAAACGTCACCAGGGACGCGCTTGGTTGGCGGCTCTTTTTCGAGCGTCGCCAGCGTAGCATTGTTTGACGCCTTATTTCAGTATTCCGGCTCGACTCTCACGCCGCTTGACGTGGACCTACCCGGTACGCCCATCGTCCAGGCGCTGGCCGGCCGCCCGACTGGCGAGTTGATTGCTGGCTTCACTACCACTGGCACCGCCTACACCTCCGGCACCACCACTGTCACCAACACCGGATCCGCGCCCGTCAAGCCCGTCATTGTCATCAAACACCCGACGACGGCTACGCTCACCGCGCCGCTGTACAGCATCCGCAACCTGACGACCGGCAAGGTGATATCGTTCAATCTGACGTTGCTCATCGGCGAAACGCTCACCATCGACCTGGCCGCCAACTCCATCACTTCCGACTTGCGCGGCAACCTCATCTCGACCGTCCTCCCCGGCTCCTCGGTGGATAGCTTCTACCTGGTCAAAGGGCCGAACGTCATCAACATCTTCTCTTCGCTCGCCAGCGGCAGCCTGCCCAGCGCGTACATCTACTGGACTCCGGCGCTGGCCGGGGTGACCGACGCGGACGCGCCCTAATGTCAGCCGCCGATTACGAAATCTTAGCGCAGACGGCTGGGGCGCAGCCGCTCGGGCCGCTGGGGTCCGTGGTCCGCTGCGCCTACGCGCGCGCACAGAACGCCATTGGCGAACTGTCGCTGACCTATGTGCCGGGGACGCTTGACCCCGCGCTGCTGCAGCCGTTCAATCGCCTGTTGGTGCAGCGGCAGATTGGGGCGACGCAGCCCTACATCGACCTGAACGTGCCGTGGTTTATCCTGAATGGGCCGTACCGCACGCTCGACGACACCGGCACGGAGCTGATGCGCGTGGACGCCGTGGACCCCATCGGCCTCATCCTCGCCACGCGCAACATCGCCTACAACGACTACACCAGCTACAGCGACAAGCTGGCCGCCTACGATGACATGCTCAAGGCGCTGGTGCGGGAGAACTGCGGCGCGCTGGCGACCGACACCGACCGCGACCTCACCGGCTCGATGAACGTGGCGCCCGACACCACGCAAGCGCCCGTCGGCGTGATGACCGGCATGGCCCGCCAGCAACTGCTCGACGTGCTGCAAGACATCGCCAACGCCAGTGCCAACGACGCCACGACGCCCACCTGGCTCGGCTTCGACGTGGTGCTGGCTGACCAAACCACCGGCCTGCTTGAGTTCCAAACCTTCATCGGCCAGCGCGGCGTCGATCACCGCTTCCCCGGCGGCAATCCGCCCGTCATCTTTTCGGATGAGCAAGGCAATTTGGCGAACGTTGAAACCGCCACACTCTACGGCGACTCCGCCAGCTTTATCTATGCCGGCGGTGCGGGGGTGGGCAGCATCCGGGCCGTGGCGACGGCGACCGACGCCGCCCTGGTGGCCCGCTCACCCTTTGGCCGGCGCGAGAAGTGGTTGGACGCCAGCCAGGTGACCGACCCCGACGCCCTGGTGGCGCTGGCCGGCTCGGAGCTGCGCAACGCCCGGCCGCGCCGCTACCTGACCGGGCAAGTGGCCGAGATTGATACCACGCTGCGGGGGGTAGAGTGGGACTTTGGCGATCTGGCCACGGCGGTGTACCAGGCCGAGACGTTCGACGTGCGCGTGGATAAGGTGGCAGTGACGCTGGAGGCGGGAAGCGGCGGCGGGCTGGTGGGGCGGTCGCAAGTGTATCTGCGAGGTGAGTCAAGTGTCTGATATGCAGCTCCGCCGCAGCGACATCGACCTGCAGCGCCGGATGCGCAAGCAGGAGGCGAAGGCGCTCGGGCCGACGCTGGGCGAGTTCTATAGTCAGTTCCAGGGGCTACCCGGCCTGCGCGGCCTGTGGTATCCAGGGGTGCTGGGCGAGACGGGCAGCATGGTAGACGCCAGCGGGTCGGCGCGCACGCTGACCTACAACGGCAACCCGACTATGAACCTGCACAATAACCTCGTGCCGTACATGAGCTACGACGGCACAGGCGACTCGCACAGGCGCGCCAGCGAAGCCGGCTTGCAAATCACCGGCCTGGAAACGTACATCGCCGCCAGTCTGCGCGGGCTGACGGTCGGCGCAATCTATCGCCGTCGGGCCGCCCCCACCAGTGGCGATGGGATCATCGGCAAATACCTGACCACCGGCAACCAGCGGCAGTATGCGCTTTACATGACGACGGTCAACGTGTTTCAGATTTCGCTCGACGGTACGCTGGCCAACAGTGCCTCGGCCCTGCTGCCGGATACGGGCGTGCTCGACCAATGGTATTTTCTGCAAGGCCGCTTTACGCCGGGGGCCGAGCTGCAATTGCGGCGCGATGATGAGGTGGCGCTCCAAACCACAGCCGTGCCGGCCTCTTGCTTTGCCACGGGCACGGATGCGTTTTGGCTGGCGCGTGGGATCACGGCGGCGGCCGATGCGCAGATTGATATTGCGGCTGGCTGGCTGGCAGCGGCCGCTTGGCCGGATGAGTTAGGCGATTACCTGTTCAACCGCTCGCGCGTGCTTTTCGGCATTTAGTCCCCACTCAAAGCCATCACCGCTCGGAGCGCGCGGCATACAGCAGCGCCCGGTCTTCACCCTAGCTTGTGACCGGGCGCTGTTCTGCGCCTGACCCCTTCTCAGTCATCCTCATCTCGCCTTGTGCCGCCTAAAGTGGCCTTTTCAAGCTTACCCTTGTATGCGCTTGTCGCCGGAAAGGGGTACGGCAACGGGAGCGGGGTGGTCCCTTCGGGCGCGTCGCAATCCCACACCTCCACGCGGCGGAGCGCCCAGGTAAACGTCCGGTTGGGCGGCAGCGCCGTGGTCACGCCGTTCTGCTTCTCGCACAGGCGATTGGCGGCGGCGAGGTCAGTCCAGTAGCCCCAATGGGCGCTATCACGGAAGGCCGCGCCGATGAGGGCGGTTGACGTGAGCGCCCCCGCCGCCCGGCCATGCTGGAACAGCAGCCGCAAGCCGTCGCGGTGGTACTGTTCCCACTCGTTGAGCAGGTAGCCGCCCACCAGTGGCGACGGCGTGCGCTCTGGCTCGGCCACTTCCGCGCCACCGCCCGCCCCCACCGGCTCCGGCCGCCGCGCCGTCACCGCATCCCATACCAGCAGCACGAAGCCCAGCAGGCCCAGCCCGCCATGCCATGCGCCCAGCACGAAGCCCACGGCGACGACCGCCGCTACTGGGTAGATTGCCATATCCCGCAACTGGCCGCGCGTCAGGTCGGCCAGCAGCAGCGCCCCGCCCACCACCAGGCCCAGGCCCACGGCGGCCAGGAGCGTGCTCGGGCGCGTGAGGTCGTCGTTGTCGTTCATAGACCTAGCACCTTCTTGACAAACACTGCCGCGGCGATGAAGGTCAGGCCCAGCGCGATGGCGCCCAGCGCAAAATAAACGTCGCTCATTTCGCCCTTCCTTCCGGCCACAGGAAACGCCACACATCTGCCACGGTTGACGTTGCACCCGGATGTAGCCTGCCATCGGCGGCGGTGTAGCTGGCTTTCAGCCCGGTTTCGCCTAAGAGTTCGGCCAGCAGGGCGCGGGCGGTGGACAACTCCGCCTCGGCCTTCTCGCGTCCCTTCTGTGCCTGCTCAATCTCGCGGTGCATCTCTGCGGTGATGTCGCGTTCGATGTCTAGCCATTCTTGCGCCACGTCCACCTGTGACCGATAGCGCGTTACTTGGCTAGCGAGCTTGAACTCTTGCGCCCGCCCCGCGTCCCACCCCGCCTGCCACTCCGCCGAGCGGGGCGTCGGTTGTTCGGTTGCGTCGATTTGCATAGCAGTCTCCTTTGCGTCTAGGGGCGTGGGGTGCCCGCCGCGCCCGCCCCGGTCACGCTTTGTCGTCCCTTTGGGCTGGCGGCGGGCTGGCGGCGGGGAAGGACAGCATGGCGATGGCGCGTTGGGCATCGCTGTCGGTCAAGCCGGTGACGTAGTTAGTCTGAACCAGGCGCGGCAAGAGTTCGCCCATATCGGCCTCATCATCCAAAATGATAAATCGCTCTGGCTGCCAGAGATGGCCCATCCACGCCTTTATCTCGTGGCCGCGTTCAACGCCGATGGCAATACCCGATGGGCGCTCATGTGCAAGGTCGGGCGTCTGCCCCACGATCTCGCCCTTCACATCGTTGGCAGCTAGGATGGCGGGCATATCTTGATTGAACCTGCGCCAGTTACTTGAGATGACAAAGGCCGCGCCGGTGGCATCTGTGATTGCGTTGAGGGCGCGCACACACTCAGGTGCAAAGCGTACATTGCCGTCAGGGCCACGCCCCGCCAGCAACGCCGCCTGATTGACTAACACGCCGTCGATATCAAGAAAAATGATCTTCATCCCCGTCCTCACCCGCGCCCCGTCCGGACTGGCGGCGGGCTGGCGTGTCGCGCGCAGACAACCGTGGCACGTGACGTGCGCTGGGTCGGTGGTCCACCGTTCGCCGTCGGGGTCAACGAGCACGACGCCGCACAGCATGCGCTGGAAGTTGACGGTGGAGGCGAGGCGGTGAAGGCAGGCGGCGGCGGGGGTGCGGCGCGTCTTGGTTGTCATGGCGTAGACTCTGGCTTCAGCGCATACAGCTTCTCAATCAATGAGTTGGCATTGATGCCATCGCGAAAGTGGAATCGATCCCAGTTATCCGGCTTGAGTTCTAGCCCGCTCCGGCTGGCGCGTAGTTCTGTGATTGCTATAGTCCAACGCTTCTTTTGCGACAGCCGATACCATGCGTCCCAATCCTTCTCGCCGTCCTTGATCGGATACTCAAACTTAGCGACACCGGCATTGGGGAATTGTTCGCACACGCTGTAACTTGTCACCACCGGCTGCGTCTTGGACTTCAACAATAGCGTGACCACACTTTCCCAGCCTGCATCGCTTCGGTAAAAACCGCTGGCACGTCCCGCCAGGATAATGTCAGCCAACCAAGCACGGTTAGGCCCTTCGACGTAGGCGTGTACCTCGCACTGCCCATGCAGCCGCGCCGCCAACTTCACATAGTCCGCGCCCATTGAATAGGCGGTGTTGAGTTGGAGTGAGAAGGCGTCAATCTCCTGGTCGCCTAACTTAAACACCGTCTCGGTCAATCCTGTAAACGCCATCTTGGCGTTGCGCGGCCAGTCGCGCAGGGCGTAGTGATCGGCGGGTAGAAGTTGGCGCAGCATGGATTTATGCTCGCCCCACTCATCGGCGTGGCCGCTCAGCATGGCCCACGTCATTTCTCTGCAAGAGTGACCGAAGTGCGCCCGCTCAGAACCTCGCACCTCGGCCCCGTCATATTGTGCGTGAAAGTAAATACGGCTCATGGTTTCCCTGTTTTCTTCCGTCCCGCCAACTCCTCCAGCGCCGCCGCAGCATCTCCGCCGCGCGTCCGCAGCACCAGTCTTGTTCGCGGCTCGTCAGCGCCACTTCCGCGCCGTCCGGGGCCAGGGCGATGCACTCAAAGCCCCACGCCGTAATCCCCACGCTGGGGTCAGGGGCATCAACCGGCGTCACAGCCACGTCCAGCTCGGTTTCCGTGCCGGTGTCGTCGTCGGTGCGGGTCAGGGTGATGGACAGCGGGCGGGTCATGGGCGCGGCTCCAGGGCGAGGTAGGCGTCAGTAGTGTCTAGAAGCGCCGTGTAGGCGGCGTTGACACGATCATAGGTTCCGTCATTTCCGCGCACTTCTAATGCCTGGGCGTACAGCGCGTCATTGGCGTTCTTGTACTCCACCGCCGCCGCCACCAGCGCATCCCGCGCCTGTTCGCGGGCGGTGGGGTGCAGCGTGGCGCCCACGCGCAGGGCGGCGGTCATGGCGTGGGGACAGGGCTTATGCCAGTCGCCTTCGATCCATACCGCGCCGCACTGATAACGCGCTTCTGCGGGGTCGGTCCAAGTGCGCTCGACAACTTTCAGGCACACCGGGCAAGTGTCGGGCGGCGTGTTCATTCCCCCGCCTTCCACGCGCCCAGGCCCACCAGCACCACCAGCACCGCGCCGGCAGCGGCCAGCGCCCACGCGCCCAGGTACACGCCGCCCAGCGCCAGCACCAGGGCGCAGCCCAGCGCACCGAGCAGGCACACCTTGAGCACTAGCGGCAGGGGCGCGGCGTTGGGGTGCGCGGCCCGCCACTTGGCAATCGCGGCCAGTTGGTCGGCGTCGTCAAGCTGCTGTTGCAGCGCGGCATTTTGTCCTGCGATGTAGCCGCTGGTGTAGTTGTGCGCGGCGAGTTGGTCGGTTGTGTCGGTGGTCACCGGCTTACTCCGTTCTTAGCAAAACTGGTAAACGGCGTGGCCCAGCCGCGTGCTTGGGCGTAGCCATGTGCGGCCACGCGCATCAGGTGGCGCGTCAGCCAGCGCTCATCTTCACTGGACTGTTCGTGCCAGTCGTAGCGCAGATCGCGCCAGTTGCCCAACATATAGTTGCTCATGGTTGTGTCGCTCTCCGTTCCCCTGCTCCCCGCCGCCGGGCTGCGCTCCCGGTGACATTGTGCGTGCGCCTCGCGAGTACACGCCTGGGCTGATCCAGGACGGGTCGCTGGCCCGGCGGCGGGGGTGGTGGGGGGTGGCGATCCTTTCTTTAGAAGGCGAAATCTTCGGCGGGCGCTTCGTCGTCAATGGTTTCGGCGGGCTTGGTGTTCTTGCCCCAAGCGGCCAGCCAGTCGGCGGCCTGCGCCAGATGCTCATTGTTGATGCGCACGTTCGGCGCGGTGATGAAGCGTTGGGCTACCTTCTCGGCCGTCAGGTCGGGCGGGATAACGGCGACCATCGGCGTGATCTTGCTGGTGGCCGACTTGCCCACTTCCTTGTAGACCGGCTCCGCGCCGCTGGTGCCGATGGTGATGGCGAAGGCCGACAGCGGCAGCGTATGGGCGTTCAGCGCCGCCCGGAAGGGGGCAATGGCCGCGCCCCAATCCTTGATCGCGTTGGCGACGTTCATGGCCTGGAAGCCTTTGGCCGTCAGGACGACATAGCCCCACGGCTTGCTGTTGGCGTACATCAGGGCCAGCCATTGCACATGCTGGCGCTTGAAGCCTTTGGCGGCGTCATAGTGCGGCCCGGAAGTCTTGCCGTCCGGGGACAGCCAGCGGCTGCGGTTGGCGATGATGGCGGCGGTGACGGTGCGCGACCCGCGCCCCTGCCAATTGCCCTTGTCGCCCGCGCCCTCGAAGCCCGCCCACTTGTCCAGGTCGGTCTGAGCGTGGCCGGCCAAAATCAACTCGCCCAGCGTTTCGTTGTCCGTGGCCCATCCACCGAAGTACAGCATCGGGCAGGTGTCTTTGTTGGCCCGCATCCGGGCGTCACCGTTGTTGACCCAGATATTCAGCGCCGGGAACGGCAGCTTCACGCCGTCGCCGCTGCGCTCGGCATCGCGCAGTTGGTTCAGCGCCACTTGGTCAATGTCGGTGAAGTCTTGCATCAGGTTCGTCATTGTCATTTTCCTTGTCAGTAAAAGGTTGGGTACAGGGTGAGGCCGTGCGGTCAAGGTATCGTCGGTTAGTCGTTCTCCACCGGGTACAGCCACGGCAGCGCCGCCGCCCGCGCTTCCGGCGTGGAGGCCACCACCGGCCGCGTCAGCCGCGCCGTGACGCGCTCGGCTTCATCGGCGGTCAGGCGGGTGCGCCAGGGCGCGGGCTTGTGGCACTCACTGCAAGCCTGGTTCGCCACCAGGGCGCGGCAGCAGCCGGAATACAGGCGCGGGGTGTAGCGGTGGGTCATGGCTTCGGCCCCGCCGCCATGCTCACGACCCCCTGCCCATGATCCGGCTCGGCGGGTACGCTGAGAGCGGCGGGCGCGGGCAGGCGCGGGCCGCCGTAGTTGCTGGGCTTGCCCCACTTGCCCAGGTCGAAGCCAGCGCCGATCTTGGCTTGTACCCGCGTAAAGCGGGCGTGGCTGGCGTGGGTGACATAGTGCGCCCGCGTCGAATTGCGGCGGGAGATGTAGACATTGATAAAGCCCTGCTCGTACAGCGTGACGCTGGTGGATTCGACCGGGTTGTTGCTCATGCCTTCACCTTCTCGCTCTCCGCCGCGCCAACGCCCAGCCAGAAGTGATTGACCATGATGGTGCGGTCAGCCACCATGCG
>ERZ869929.101-NODE-101-length-45013-cov-32.932448_pt1 | contig 45013 bp, 62 predicted proteins | sample MGYA00579312_ERZ869929 | MGnify/ENA primary metagenome ERZ869929 (study PRJEB32216, sample SAMN09231818) | wastewater metagenome | place: USA: Maryland | collected 2016-08-09 | study: EMG produced TPA metagenomics assembly of the PRJNA472060 data set (Reclaimed... | reverse complement strand
TGGCCTTCGGGATCGTCCAGGGGGCGTTTTGATGGGCTATGGCCCACCGGGTCTGGACCTCATCCCTGATCCGCTTGCGGTCCCCCCAATGCGACCGCATCAGCACGTTGAGACTCGTCAGGCTGTAGTTGTCCAGCCGCAGGCTCCAGGCATCGGTGATCTTGCAGGGCATCCGGTAGAACTCTCGGGCGTCGTCGGGCATCTCCCGCAACCGGCACCACGCGGCCGTATACCGCCGCATCCCGTCCACGACGTAAGGCCGCTCGTTGATGTACCGGATCAGAACCGGTGGCATCGGGGTGAGCTTCCCGACTTTCTCCCGGTCAGCCAGACGCATCCCCCTTTCGATTGGGGATGCGATCTCGTCGGGGTGCAGGTAGGTCATCGCCTCGCCCCCTCGTATTCCCGGATCGAAGCAATCGCCTCGTCCCTCTGCTGCTCGGTAAGGTTCTCCTCCCGCATGATGTAGACCGTGTGCGGTGCCTGGAACCCCACCCCGACCCCGGAAGCCTGAACGTCCTGCACGGTCACCGCGATCCACTCCCCACCGGGTAGTTGCAGGAAGATCCGCTCGCCCGGCTTGCGTCTCAGTACCAGCATTTCGCGGCCTCCCTCAGTCTGGGTAGGATCACGGTCTTGATCTGGTTGTGAATGCACTCCTTGCTCACCGCGTACCGTTCCGCGATCTCCTCGAAGGTCTTCCCCTCCACGAATCGCATCCGAAACACTTCACGCCAACGCGGCTTCTCTAGCAGGTTTTCGGCCCACTCGACCAGTTCGCCGAAATCGTCGTCGTCCCCTTCCGTGGGCGGATCGACGACGGCGTGCCCCTCGTCGTCTTCGCGGAACTGGCACGCCTCCGCGACCAGGAACGCGCCGCTGGGGATCATCCGTTTAGCTCGACTGCCCTTGCGGATCGTCGTGGACTTCAGCGGGCGGAAGAACTTGGATTGCATGTTGCACAGCCAGCGGAGCCGCTTGCGGATCACGGCCAGCATGTACTGCTTTCGTGTCAGTCCCCGCGTCGGGTCGTAATCCCGCTCGGACCTCACCGCCAGGTACAGGGCGTGGGAAACGGACTCTTCAAGCGAAGCCCCCGTGTTCTCCAACCGCATCGAGTAGTACAATCGCCGCGTGTACCTGCGGATCTGATCGACCTCGTCATCCGTCAGCATCGCCCGTTTCCTTTCGTGGAAACAATCCCCTTGTGGCTTGGCCTACGACTCAGTACCAGCATTCGGCAGCCCTCCGCAGTTCCGGCAGGATGTTGCGTTCGATGTCCTGACGCACCGCTTCGGCGGACACGCCGAACCGCTTGCCGATTTCTGGGAGGGGGCGTTCCTCGACGTACCGCATACGAAAAATCTCCCGGTGTCGCTCGGTGTATAGTCGAGACTCCAGCCAGGCGATAAGCTCCGTGGCGTGGTCGTACCGGGGAATTCTCGCCGGGTCGGTACGCGGCATTCGTCGTCTCTTCACTCCAGTTCTCACCATCTTATGGTCATGAACGTACCGCATGGTCGGGAAGGTAGACCCCTCGAAATAGCAGGCATCGTACAACCTTCGCCTGACTGCCCACTTGACAAACGCCGTGGGTTTGACCCGTCTCGCCTTTGCAGGATCGTACTTCGCCAGGGATTCCGTCACGATCAGGTTGACGATGGATCGCAGTTCTTCGCCGTCCACCCCGAAACCCCACAGGTTCCAGCTTCCCGCCAGCCGGCCCGCGTAGGCGTACACCTCCTCCATTTGTTCAGCCGTCAGCATCTCCCGTTTCCTTTCGTGGAAACACTTCCCCGAGTGCCTCTTCCCACCCCATTCCGTCACCGACCAGATTCCGCACCGACTCCAGCCCACGCCAGAACTTATCAACCGTTGGGATCAGCACGTCGTACCAGAGATCCGGCTCCGGGTACAACCTGACCTTGTGGAACTGCCGCTCCTCGCCCTTCTTCTCGCTGTAGCAGCACAGGTAGCACCAGTCCGCACCCGAGACGTACAGTTGCCACTGACACTGTACCAGCAACCCCACCGGCAAGCTCGAAGGCTCCGCGTACCCGTCCGCCACCTGCTCGAACTGGAGGTGGATTTCGTGCTTCAGTGCCTTGAACTCCGCGATCCGGGTTGCCTTCCGGCCCTCCCACCACCCGTCCAGGCTGACGATGTGATGGGCGAAATCCTCGCGCTGGCCGCAGACCGAGTAGATCGGCACCTTGACCGACTCTTCGAGCATCCGCCGGGCCTTCGGCTCCAGGTAGATCCCCCGCCGCATGGCGTAGGGCATCTCCTCCATCGTCTCGGGGATCTCGACCAGACCCAACTTGTCCACCGCCAGATTGTAAACACTGGCGTCGTGGTAGCTCGACACCCCGAGCAAGATCGGCACATCAGACCCGCCCACCCCGGTCCTCCTCCACTGGAGCCATTCCGGGGTGTTGGGTAGAACATCAACTCGTGTCATTGTCTTCCTCGTGGTGCTGCAACGCCGCTTCAAGGGAAAGGGCGGTATCCCTGGTGCTGCAACGCCGCTTCAAGGGAAAGGGCGGTATCCCTGTCGCAGCGGTACGTCTTACCCTCGATCTCACGCACCCACAGCCACAGACAGCCGGGGTGATCGCACGACTCTGTCCAGCCCTGACCGCGTAAGAACAGGGCTACGATAGCGTCATACCTGTCGGAACTGTCGATTACATCGGAGTAAGTGATTCTCTCAGCCACTTGCCGCCCCCTTGAGTGCCTGCGCCGCAGGGCCACCGCCCAGCCGGGCCTTTGCCGCGTCCTTCTCGCCGTTGTACCGGGCCTGATCGCTGGCGTTCAGACCCTTCCACAGCGTCTTGATGTCGTCGAGCGACTTCGCTTCCCGAAACTGCCTTACCACCGGGTCGTCCGCGTCGGGCTTGGCGCGGCGTTCCTTCCGGTTCTGCGGCTCACGGGTCCGGTTGGGCTGCCCGTCGTTGTCCTCCGCAGCGATGCCCAGGATCAGGAAATACTGGTAGCGTCGGGCGTAGGTCAGGGCGATGCCCCATTGTTGCGGATCTCCCGGCCGTTTCGGGTTCTCGGCCGGAATGACCGGGGTGTAGCTCGACCGGGACGCCCCGCCCGTGTGCCACAGGGTCGTCGTCAGGATCAGCGTACCCTCGACGGTGTTGGTGTCCTGAGTCACCACCAGCCCGTTGGCCAGCAGGATCGCCTCCGTGTCGTTGATCGCCTGCGCGAGCGTGGCGTACTTGCTGTTGTTGAACGTGTTCTCGGTGCGCTTGATGATGGCCGGGAACTCGCTCCGGGCTTTCGCCAACGCGGCGATCAGTTCTGACATGCTCATGGTCACTTACTCCCTTTCCGGGGGGTCTTCTTCGTCGTCTCGGCCGGCTCGTTTGCCTCGACCTTCTCGATCAGGGCTTCACCGGTCGGACCCTCCTCGATGGCGGGCACCGTCTGCCCGGCCAGTTGCACCACGGCAGCGGGCAGCACCTTCGGGCGGGGCTGGTTCGACGCCTCGACCGCCTCCGCGAACCCCTCGTAGCCGTCCGCGAACAGCCCGAGTTGCTCCTGAAACACCTCCATGCCCTCGGGCACGGTGCTGAACCCGGCCACCGGCTTGACCTCCAGCCCCACCGTCCGGCCGATGGCCGTGGCGGCGTTGTTGACGGCCGTGGCAGCCCGGTTGAGAGCGTTCAGTGCCCGTTGCGTGTTGTCCTGCATGTCTTGTGTCCCCTTCATGGAACTTGGAGTGAGAAACCAGAGCTTGCGGGATCTCCGGGACTTCTACCCGGCGTGTCCCGATTTCTCGGGGCGTCTCCTGAGTGTCACCCGCTCGCTCTGATAATACTATAGCACAGGTAATTCGATTGTCCAGAGAAAATCGAATTATTCTGAGGATTTCTTTTCCGGGTACTTGATCCCGCGAACGATCTGGTAAATCAGATGGTCCAACGCCATCTGCTCGACGTTGAACTTGGCCTGTCCGAACTCCAGGTTGGACACCGTAAAAGCGACGGTATACACCTTCTCGTTTATCTCAACCCGGAGTCGGTACTCGGTGCAGTCCCCGGACGTGATCTCCACGTCACTCACGGACAGGCTCAGTTTGAACTCCGCCCGCGGCTGCTGTAACTCCTCCGCGAGCTTCCGCCGCAGTCTCATCAGGATTTCCCGCATCACGCCCACCCTTTCCGTACCTTCGCCTCCGCGTCACTTCCGAACGATGCCCTTGACCGCCTCGAAATGCTCCCGCAGACCGGCAATCACTGCGGCCTCATCCTCCGGGGTCAGGCCATCGGGAACCGAGACGCCAGCCTGATACCGCGACCCGGTGAGCTTGTAGTGCGTCACGATCCTGCCGTCCTGATTGACGAACACGAAAAAGCAGACCGCCCCGGTTTCGTCAGCGCCAATGCCGATACACGGCATCAGGTTCAGTTCGGGGTACACCTCCCCCGCCCACACGGCCAGGTCCCTTGCGAAATCACATAGACTCTTCATCACGCCCATCCTTTCCTTACCTTCGCCTCCGCGTCACACGGCACCTTCGTCAGATACCGATTCCCCGCCTCGATCATGACGGCACGCAACCAGTCAGCCATCTCCTGCGCACCGTCCTCCGCACACTCCAGCACGATCTCGTCGTGAATCACCGCCACCGGGAACCAGCCGGGTTGACTGTAAGACAGGGCCGGGGGCTGCGGTGCCTGGTCCCTGCGGGCGTAGATCATTCCCAGAGCGGTCTTGACGATGTCCGCCTCGGTGCCCTGAATCGGACTGTTCAGCGCGGCCGAGTAGAACGCCACCGACTTTCTTGCGCGGTTCGCCAAGGTCCGGGTCGTGATCCCGCCCTTGCTCCGCTCGATCAGCGCCCCCGTCTCCCGGTGCCATCGGCGAATACCGGGGTAGGTATCCAGCCAGGCCAACCGGAACGCCTGCGCGTCCGCGTCGGGGAACAGGATGCCGTATTCCTTGCGGGCGGAAGCCTGCAAGGTCCGCCAGCCGGCCCCGAACAGCAAGCCGAAGTTGAGAGCCTTCGCCGTAGTGCGGTCCTTTGCCGTGGGGTTCGGCACCCCCAGAATCCGGCTGGCCGTCAGGGAGTGGATGTCGTCGCCGTTGGCGTAGGCGGCGATCATGGTAGGGTCATTGCTGATCTCGGCACCGATCCTCAGTTGGATCTGGGACAGGTCGCAGATGACCAGCGTTCGGCCGGGTCCGGTGCGGAAAGCCCCCCGGAGAGCCGTCCCCATCGGATGCCCCTTGGGGTTCGGCAATTGCTGCATGTTCGGCCGACGCGACGAGAACCGGCCCGCCTCGGTGCTGTTCTGGAACCATCCGGGGTACACGCGCCCGTATCGCACGGGTGCGGCTACGTTGCGTTTCAGGTCCGCGAGGCTCTGTTTACCCCACTCTCCCCCGAACATCTCCAACGTCGTCTCGTAGGTCCGATAGTTGCGGAGCGCTTCCGCCGCCGGGTGGTCCAGGTTCGCGAGGATCGCATCCGCCGTACTCAAAGCCTCCGATCCGTCATCCTTCACGACGGTCAGTTTCGACTTCGGAACCCCGACCGCCAGGAAGAATTGCAGCATCTTGGCGGGAGACTGTAACACCTGTTGTGCCCGGTCATCGTTGACGAACGGCAACCCGGTTTGCTGCCCTTCAATCGCGTACAGGATCTCGTCGGTCAGGTGTCGCCTCAGTTCCCCGAAGTGATCATTGAGCCGATCCGTTGCCGTCCGGGTTGCCGCGTCCCAAGCGCACTGGTCGAAGGGCATCCCCATCGACGACATCCAGCCCACGCACGGAACCGCGTTGCTCTCGATCCGGGCCACGTCGGAAGTCCCGTCCGCCCTGATCCGCTCAACCAGCCGCCGGAACAGCGGCGGGATGATCTCCACGTCCGTAGCCGCGTAGTCGATCTGCGATTGCGTCAGTTGCGGCCGGGACCATTCGGAAGTCTGTTCCTCTTTCGCCAGCGTCTCCCCGAGAAAGTACCGGACACACTTCGCCAGGCCCGGCGAGCGGTACACCTGATAGGCGTCCCCACGCTCCCCGGCAAGTACCAGTTGGGCTAGTACCTGGGTACAGTGGACCCGCTTCGTGGGCCAGTGGCCGTTTGATATCAGCCCGTTGACCTCGAACCCGGCATTGTGCGCGACCAGCACGAACCGGCAAACGTCCTCCAGAAACGCACTGGCGTCCACCGGAGATCCGGCCCACAGGTCCACCACCGACGCATCTCCCACCGGCCCGTTCCACATGAACGGCAGGAACGAGCAGACCCGCAAGCGGTCGTTCCTGAGATCGAGTCCGGTCGTCTCGAAGTCCACGGCGAGTAGCTGGCTCTCGTTGTCCGGCTCCAGTTGTCGGAGCCGGTACGACCCCTCGCGGGGTCCGATCAGTCCGTGGGGCATTTTTCCTCACAATGCGTAGTAGTCCTCTGGGATCGACTCTTCCGGTCGCCAGTCCGGGGAGGGTGCCAAGAACGACGGGGCGGGTAGCTTTAGCTCCTCGGTCCAGTACCGGACCACCTCGGAAAAGTCCGGGTCGAAGTATAGGGCGTGCGGATTACGGAACCCGTCATAGAAAAAGATCGCGACTATCTCCAACCGCTCGGACGACTTCGAGGACAGCCCCAACCGAAACACCCGCTCCCGAACATCCATTGGTGTTTCGTGGGCCTTGCGGGGCACGGCCCCTGAATCGTACCACGTCGGCGAAGACTCGTCTGACGGATTCAGGTGCCAGGTACACCCGGTTGACTGATAGAAGTTCGGCCGTCCATCGCTGCCGTTGGACCGGAGTACCGCGTTGACGATGGCGAAATGAGCCGTCCGCCTCTCTGCCACGGCTCACCTTCCCTTCTTCGGTCTGCCCACCGGACGACTGTTCCGGTAGGGAGGCAACTCTTCCACGTCGCGGAACTCCTCGGTACTGACCCCCAACGCCAGGGCCACCATTTGCAACGTGGACCACTTCGGCGATCCGTCCGGCTTCAGCCTCAACAGGGCGTATACCGTGGAGTACGGCCAGCCCGTTCGCCGGGCCAGTTCCGCACAATCCACCCCGGCCCGATTCATCAACTCACGCAGTTTCTTCGAGAACATGGAAACCCCCTTTGTGTGATAATACCATTATTCGGTCGTAAGTCAAATATTTCTAGGTGGGGTTGGAGGGGACCGCACTCTGACCCCACCTTAACCCGTTGTGGCCGTAGGAGTTACGTCTAAAAAAAGGGGTGGGGTAGGTGGGGTACAGGTATACTCGGGAAGTAGGAATACGATCCGGGTTAGGCCGACAGTCGTTAAAACTGGGCTTAACCAACTATGAGAGAGCCTTAATTGGATATCTGGATAAACATATCCAAATAAGGCATTTATGTACACTGCTTTGACCCGGTTTTGGATTTTTCATTGTATACCCGTACCCCACCTACCCCACCCCTGTTTTTGAACCTAAGTCCTAGGGGCATATAGAGTTAAGGTGGGGTCACGGTCTGGTCCCCTCCAACCCCACCTAGCCGATTTCGAGGGGGCTGGGGAGCATACGAACCACCACTTGCCTTCCCCCGGCGATCCGCTGTTCGGACGACTGCGCGAGATTGTGAGAGACGAGAGCCGCAATCGCCAGGTCGAAGTCCTCGACCGGGATCTTGCGGTGACTGGGATTCTTGATGCTCTGCTGAAGTTCACGCAGGGTTGCAGAATCGACACCCGGCCTCTGGCGGAACCACCGGAGGATGCGTTCGGCCAGGTCGGGGAGTTCGGCCGGGTCGCGCTGGAGGAGCCAGGAGTACATGCGGGCGTGTTCGGCGTGGAAGTAGTCGCCCAGGGCGCAGCCCCGCCGGACGGACTCGATCCCCACGGGCCGGTTGGGGTCCGTGTGTTCGAGGGCCGAGCAGATCAGGTGATCGAGGAGGATCAGGCGCAGGACGTTGCCCCACAGCTTGTTGTCGGCGGTCTTGACCACGGTTCCGAGACTGTCCTGAATCCGGTAGGCGTGGGTGTTGTGCCACCTTTCGTAGTAGTCCACCGCCAGGGGGGCCATCGCCACGATCCGGGGTCGGCCGTCGAAGGGCTGGAGTTGGTGCAGCCTGCGGCAAATCTCCTCCCACTCCTCGACCTCCTCGGACGTGCTGGGGTTGCGCTGGAAGAGGTTCAACCGGGAATCCGGCATCGAGGCGAGGAACCGACCCAGCAGCCCGCTCAGAACGTTCCGGTTGGTCATGGCCGTTACCAGTACCCCCGGCTGGATCGTGCCCGAGACGGACAGGTACGCGGCGGGGATAACGACCGGCGGGCGGTCCAGGGACGCGCGGGTGATCGTGACCGTCTCGCCTCCGTACATCTGGAGGAAATGCCCGGTATTGTTCCCGTTGGTGTACTGCGTGAGACGCTGGAACAGGGTATCAAGTTCGTCCGTCAGGTAACCGATTCCGCGCGGGTTGGCTAATAGGAACCTGGCCAGCCCCTCGATGGTCGAATCGGACGTGAGTAGCAGTTCGTCCCGCACCGTGCGCATGGGCCGCTCGCCCCGCTCGGCGGCGGGCGTGTTCCTCCACTCGCGGGTAGCCTCGCTGTCCGCCTCTGCGGCCAGTCGCCGGGCTTCCGCCATGCGGGATTGTTCGCCCCGGTGGTAGCTCAGGGCCGCGCGGAATGCCGGGGTCTTGCGTGAGCCGGATTCGCACACCGTCATGGTCCAAAGGATACACGGCTCGATCCAGTCGCCGTTGGGGGTGATCGAGTAGGAGTTGCCCACCAGCGTTGCCGCCCCGGTCAGGGCCGGGAGGGCGACTAGCGCCGGGTCCACGTTCGCCGCCACGCTGACCGCGAGGCACAATTCCCGCAGTACCGGGGGCAGGTAGTCGGTCGGGAACCCCGGATAGGGCGGTTCGATCAGTTCGACCCGTGGCCGAGTGGTCCGGGTATCGGAGGCGGGAAGGCAGACCGTGGTTGTCGTGGACTGGTAGCCCCCTACGGGTTGTTCGCTGCTCAGGTCCAGGCATTTGCGCATCCACGAGCCGAACGCGGGGAGGTGGTAGGATTCCTCCAGCCAGGCGAACCCCCGCAACGTATCCCCGGCATCGTGCCGGGCCACGGCCCGATCCGCCGACGCCCCCCGCTTAAGACTCTCCTCATCCCCGGCCAGCATCGCCGCCAGGGTCACCAGTTGCCGGGCCTGGTCCTCCGGGTAGCCGTGGTGGACCAGGCCACCCAGCACAGCGACAGCGAAGAAGTCCCGACCGCCTTGCGTGGGCCAGACGCGGGATAACTGCGTGATCGCGGCCAGCAGTCCGGCGAACCGCCGAATCCGGTCCAGGGCGACCGCGCCGGGCGCGCCGAGCGCGCCGCTGATGACCTCCAGCGTTTGCGGGTGGGTCGATCCGGGGGTCATCGTCTGCTGGCCGGAGTACCGCAGGGAGAGCAGGGGCTTGCCGGGTTGGCCCTGCGCGATGTAGGGCAGGGCGTCCCAGGTGACCTTGCCCTCGGGGGCCGGGTCGATCCGGTAGAGGTAGTGGCCGATCCCGGTGGAGGGCTTGCCCCAGGTCATGCCGGTAGCCGGGGCGAGGCCGGGGGCCAACCGGATCGCCTCCGGGCAATCCAGGTCGAGATCCACCAGACACCCGGAAGGGTGCCCGAGCAGTACCCCGAGATTGCAGCCCTCGGGGATGCCGTGGGGCAGTTCGGCCAGATCGAGGATCGCCCGATCCTGCCAGCCCGCACCGCCTGCGGGGATCTTCGTCCGGGGGATGAGCGGTACGACCGCGATGCCCATGCCGAGAAAAACCCCGGCCGCTTCGACCGGGGTAAGAGTGTTCGCCATCGTTGCCGTCCTTCGCTACTCGATCTCGCCTGTCTTATCGTTCGGGGCCACGCCTTCCGCCACTACCTCCAGGGTCCGCGAGCTACAGGAGGTGTCTTCCCACGCGAACCGGGCTACACGCCATTGGCACCCGGCGGGGGTTTCGGATTCGGTCGTCTTCCGGCAGAATTCCAGATCACCGGGAATCCCGCAACTGAGCAGGATAGGCACCCAATACCCGTGAGTCGGGTGCAGCCACTCCCCCATGTAACGATATCGCATGGTCACTCCTGTTCGTACACGACTTCCCCGGTCTTGACGTTGACGACGCGGAAACGGTTGGACTCGAACACCGTATCCGCCCCGATGTGTTCGGCCTCGATCTGGGTTCTGTAGCGGTTTCCGCTTGAAAGCCAACCACGCTGAAAGTCTCGACTCGCATACTCGATCTGGAACATCACGCCTTCCCTTCCAGGGCGATCCGGATCTCGGGCAGGAGTTCCGCCTTGACCACGGGCCACGGGGATTCGTCGAAAAACCCCAGCAGATACCGACACGCGGACGGCTCCCCGAGCCTCTGATCCATCTGGAAGCACATCTCGGAAAAGAACGTCTCGACCTCGCCGATCGTCTCCAGCCCCTCGCCACGCCACCCGACGTAGCCGATCAGGCAGGCGGCACAGGGGGCGACACCAGAGAACCACGCGCCGGGTTCGGCTTTCGCTTGGGTGGTGGCACCCTGACAGAGTTCCGGGGAATCACACTCGAAGGCGTCCCGTAGCACCTCCAGGGCACGACGGGACAGCAGCGGGGCCAGCCCCTCACGAAAGACCTTACGCCAGCTTTCCACGGTCACACCCCCTTTTCCGTTGCCTTGTGAATCGCCGCTTGAGCGAGAACCAACAGGTCGTTGGTTGCCCCCTCCGGGTTGCAGGCGGCGGTCAGGTACTCGACCAGGGTTTCGGCCAGTCGCAGCAGTTCCGGGGAGGCCACGAACAGCGGAGCGTCTTCGGCGTACTCCACGGTAGCCACAAGCACCGGCTCCGCGTTCGGGTCTTCGGGTACTTCGTAAATCTCTCGCCCCGGATCACGTTCCCCCGGATCGGATTGAACCGGGGGGCAGAACAAACGTAGCATGGTCACTCCATCTCGCCGCACGGGGCGGACTTGGGGTGGGTCACCTTGCACTCCACGCTCGCACCGAGCGAGCGGAAGAACATGCCGATGGCACAGGGGAACAGGAGGTAGGCCGCGACGATGCCGACGACGGAGCCGGATAGCCAGCCTACCACGGTCAGGGCCGACAGGCCAGCGGAGATCACGGCACAGGAGAGCGGGTCGTACAGGTCGGCCGGTTCGATGCGATCATTCATGATCGACTCCAGAGGTTAGCGGGAATATTGGGCGTCAGCGACATCGTACATTTGCTGGGCCAGTTCGATCCACCCGTATTCGGCCCAGAGATCGCCCATGGCGCGAAAGGCGTCCCGTCTGGCCTGGCTGTACATGGGGGAGGATTCGGCTCGTTGCCCTAGCTCACCCATCCGGTGGCTGAATTCCGCGTCTACAGGTTTCGGATCTACCCGATCATTCATGATCGACTCCGATGAGTGGTTCGCTTGCGTTACAGGGGTATCTTACCACGGGAAATCTAGTTGTCAAGGATAATTCGATTTTATCCAGCAGAGCAGTTTTAAGGTTACCGCTGCTCTGCGCCGCGAGACTCCCGTTCTTCGTTCCCGTTGCGGACAATCTGAATGACGTGGACGTGGCGGTTTTTACCACCCGTCTCCAATTCGACCACGGCAGCGGAATGCGGGAACCCGTGCCTACCCAGGCGGACAGGTAACCCGGCAATCAGTTCTTCGACGCCCGGAAACGGTACGATCTCTTCGACGGCGTGTTCGGCTTCCGATTGGTTGTCGAACACGTCGAACATGACCTCACCTTCCTTGAAGATGAGGACACAAACATATGCGGTCATCACACCCCCACGACTTCGTACCCCGAACCCCGAGAGGCGACGGCCTGCTCGGCAATCTCCCGCGTCGAACACGTCGTCACCACACGGCCCGTAGCAACATTCAGGACGCCGAAGCTGTCGCGAGCCGGGGCGTTCGGACGACGGGCGATCTCGCGGGACACCTTTTCCACCCACGCCTTGCTGGCGAACTTATCCCCGGACTTCCTCATTGCCTTGGCGGCACATTCGCTGCCGTACCTCTTCTCGCCCTCGCCGTCCGTCAGCACTACGGTCTTTTTCAGGTTCGTCCGGCCGCAGCATTCGCAAGTGGTAACTTCGTCGCTGATGCCGATGATTCGCAGGGCCATTGTTCAGACTCCAGAGCGGGTTGCGGTTGTCTTCTGCTCCAATCCTACCACGAAAAAACTAGTTGTCAAGAATAATTTGATTTTCTCGGGAAGAGTGGTATACTTCCCTCAGACAACCAGGGGAGGGCCGGGGGATGTGTCCCAACTCATTCATCGAGTACAGCGCGTGGGGCGAGTTCGAGAACGGTCAGTGCCCGTTGTGTCCGTCCGGCAGCTACGCGGATGTGGCGGACCAGGCCGAGCGGGCCATTGAGACAGGCGAGATGTGGCAACTGGTCCGTGACTGTGAGTACCGGGGACTGGTCGCCGTATCGGTGAGTGAGTATCGCAAGGCGAGGGACGAGAACGGGGTCATATACCGTTCCGATTTCGGGCGAACGGTGTTCCGGCTGGAGAAGGGAGACGAGGTATGATCGATGGCAAGCTGTATCCGGGTGAGGTGGTGGCGTGGCAGGCTCGGTATTCGGCGAGTGATCCGCCGTACTGGAGGAGTGGGGCCGTTAACACGCTGTATCCGACTACCGACGACGAGGTACGGGTTCGGGATAGTCTGGGAAACATGCAGTTGATTTCCCGCAAGGAACTGTTCCGCTTCCCGTTCCCCGAGATCCCGGTTCCGGCAGAGGAGCCGCCGCTGAGTGAGCGGTTCAAGGTCGGGGATTTCGTGGTGTGGAGCGATCCGGTTGAGTGTGCGGGGCGGGTCGAGCGTGTCAGCGAGTATGCCGTGTTGGTGTACCTGTACAAAAGTGGTGTGAGCCGGACGTTTTCGGAAGGCGAGTTTCACAGGATCGAGTTCCGCAAGTGCGATCCGGTGGCCGAGTGTCGGTTCCGACACTATTCGGTCCCGCTGTCTGTCGTGGGCGAAATCCTGTTTTCGCCTCCGGGGAAGCTGTTCGAGGTGTGGGTTGAGGCGGGGGATAGGCGCGAACTGCCGGACGATGTCGTATTCGTGCGTGCGTTCGCTGATGAGCCTGTGTGCAAGTCGATCACGGTACGCCTGGCACACCCGACGTTTGCCGTGTGTGGGGTCGGGTGTCTGACACCTTACGGCGGGATTCTGACCATCAAGGGAGGGAAGTAATGCGCGAGAGTCTCAAGCGTCTGTTCGAGTTCTGCCGCGACAACGATTTCAACGGGACGGTGGAAACCGCCGTGGACACGGGCGGAATCCAGATCCAGGTGACCATCGCCACGGGCGAGGGTCGAAGGCCGCACAAGCGGACCTGCGAGATCCACCTGGATACGCTGGCGAGCATCAAGGACGGGGTGGATCTGGTGGGGATCACGGAAAGCCGCCTGGTCGATGCCCTGATCGCTGTCGTGGAAAAGGAACTGGACCTGAACCAGCCAGCGGACTGACCGGGGGCACCCTCGCCCCGGAGAGATCCGGGGCATTCTGGAGGGGAGCGTAATGAGTCTCGACGTTTATCTTTCGGCGACGATTGATCTGGGGGGTTCGGAGCCGTTCGTGGCCGAACTGTATTCGACGAACGTCACGCACAACTTAACTCGGATGGCGTCCGCCTTCGGGCTGTACGAAATCGTGTGGCGTCCTGACGAGTGCGGGATTACCGAGGCGTGGCAGTTGATCGACAAGTTGACTGACGGGCTGGAAGAACTGCAAAACCGTGCGGACGAAGCCAGGACGTACAACCCGCCTAACGGATGGGGAGACTACGACGGGTTTGTACGCTTTCTGTCCGGCTACCTCGATGCCTGTAGGAAATGGCCGAAGGCGTCCGTCAGCGTGAGTAGGTGACGACCGGGGGCCAGTATTGCAGGAACGGACCGCTGTCCACGGGCCGGTAGTAGTACACCGGCTGAACCGTATAGGTCGGCTGGAGCCGGATCACCGGGGGGTTCTGAGGGTAGTAGACCACGGCCGGCTGAACCGGGATCGTGTAGCCCTGCTGGTACAGGACCTGCGGGGCGGGGCGCTGGATGGGGCAGACGCCTCCGGGGCACTGAGCCAGGGAGGCGGCGAGCAGGAGACTGAGCATGGCGATTCCTTCCGAGTTTGAGGAACTGTGTCAGGGCGACGGCCTATTCTACCGGATGGCGTTGCTACGGAAAAACTGGTGGTGCGCACCGGAAGGGGCAGGAGGTATCAAGTTCGCCGAAACCGCCCGTTTGTTCAGTCGTTTCCGTCAATACCTATCCGCCGAGAGAGCGCAAGCCTTCGACGAACTCACGTCGAGATTGCAGGGATGGATTGCGCCGCCAGCAACCCCTTGATGGCAAAGGCGTCCAGGTTGTTCCAGCGATATCCGGGGATCGTGTGCCTGAAGTAGCTCTCGGGCATGTAGCACGATCCGCCGTTGCCCCACTGCTCGCCCCAGCTATTCCGAACCACCGCGTACCAGCGGTTGTCGATCCGCTTGATCCCGTAGCAGAACATGGCGTGTCCGCCATCCGTCCCGTCGAGACGAAGTTCCGCGTCGGGGACCACACCCCGGCTATCCGGCTTGAAGGCGTGGCCGAGCAGCACCCCGAATTCCACCAGATACCCGGACATCAGGGCCGACGCCATCGCGTCGAAACTGGTGATCTGGTACGCGGCGGTCAGGCAGTACCGCTTGGCGATGTCCAGGGCACGCCGGTTGTAGTTGTTCACGTTGGTATCGAATTCCCCGATCACCGACACCGGGGGGCACCCGCGATCCTGAAGGCAGGTCAGGGCGTTGCGGACCAGGATGCCGCCGCCAGGCTCGGCACAGTAGCCGTATACCCAGCCGGGAGACAAAACGTCCGTGGGCTTGCGTCCGCCGCCGGCCATCGCCGCCGCCGCCGTGTGGGCCGCTGCCGTGCTGAATCCGCCGCACATGGGGGTACTGCCCTGGTTCAGCACCGGGGGGAGCCAGTCGGAATAGTCCACGTCCCGCCACTGGTCGCGGGGGGTCAGCGGGATCGGGCCGGTTGAATCCGCGAAGTAGCTGGGCGCGCCGACCTCGGGGAAGAGGCACCCGAGAAACCGGGGAATCCCCTGGTCGTCGTCGCGGATGATCGGGGTGTTGGGTTCGGTGGTCACGCGAAAGCCTCCGTTGGGGTTGCGATCCAGGTCACGCCGAACACATACAGCCCGCTGACCGGGCTTTGGATCATGTTGGCGACGTAGGGCGTCTCTCCGGGGTGGTCCGCGATGTCGGCCATCAGGTTGACGGCATGTTCCCGTGGTACGGAAACTTGTCCGTTGTCGTCGCCACGGGTGTCCTCGAACACGACTTCGGCCGGGCCGTCGATGCTGCGGGACAGCAGCACGTCCACGATCTTGTAGCGAGGGGTCACTTTCCGGTCACCTCCTTGAGAGCGTTCTTGATGTCGTCCGCCGTCTTGAGCGGGCGGACCAGCAGGGGCTTGCCTTCGTCGCTGACCAGCAACAGGGCCGGGAATCCGACCTTGTCTCCCGCCTTCGCGTACCCGCCACGGATCGCCGCAGGGTCTTCAGATGAGAGTACCGCCCACTGACTGCCCGCGTCCTCGACCGACTTCCACAGGCTACGGTCTGTCAGGATCTTGGCCAGTGCGGGTGTCCGGGCTTCCCCGGCCTGCTCGACCACGATGACCCAGCAGGTAGCCGCCTTGGGCACCGGGGGCACGGGAGGGGGCTGTGGGGCCGTGTTGGCGATGACGATACTGACCGGGGTGAATTCCGAGAGCTTGCCCGTGGGGCTGCTGGCGATCAGCGTGATCGAGTAGACGCCGGCCTCTTTCGCGAAGGCCCGCAGGGCCAGTACCTTCGGGTCGGGGTCGTACTCACGAAAGACGGACAGGCCCGGCGTGGTCAGGTAGCGTACCTCGCTCCCCTCCCACTGGACCCGGATCGACAGGAGTTCGCCCGGCTCCCCGGTCACCTTCGCAGGAACCCGCACTTCCTGAGCGGTCAATAGACAAAACGACACCAGCGCGAACATGACAGCCGAAACACAGCGGATTACCATTCTCGTCCTTCCAGACTGTTAGAGTCCCGCACTTCATCGCTTGAATTCGCAGTATGTAAAGGTGCCTTCTGAGGTTCCCGCATAGAACGAAGCCACCGACCACGCCCCCGGATTGCCCCGCTCGAAGCATATCCCGCAAATCGGCTTGATTCCCAGGTATCTGCTGGTTACGGAAAAACACCTCATGTCGGCCTTCTCCGGGGCATCAGTTCCGCGAGGGCGTTGACCCTGGTTCCCAGGTTGTCCATGTGCTTCCAGACTTCCGCCTCGCTGGTCCTGCTCGACTCCTCCATCCGCTCCAGTTGGGCCGTCACGCCCTGGATCGCCGTTACGATCCCGTCGTGGGCTGCGGTAAACGCGGACTGCTGGTCCCGGAGCGCCTGAAGGAATTCTTGCCGGGTTTCCTTTCGGCTCAGTGCCCCGGCTTCCCGTTCCGACGCCAGCAGGTCGGCCATCTGCTTATCTTTGGCAGGGAGGTAGTGGAACAACAGCCAGTACAGTACGCCGCCGAGCAACCCCGTCCCGAACCAACTCGTAAAAATCGAACTGCTCGGGTCGGGCAACTGAGCCAGGATCGAAAACATGCCGTAACTCCAGGCGAAGCCGTGGGGGTACGGCTATTCTACTGCTCGACGGTTGTTGTAACTACCACTAATCGCCCTTCGGCTCCTCGGTCACGGCCGGGGCTTCCCGTGCCGTGGTCCCGACCACCCGGACATCGGCCGGGCCGGTGGCGCGGGGTTCGGGTTCCCGGCGGACCACGACGCACAGGAACACGAACGCGATCACGGCCACGACCAGCGAACGGGCAAGGGATTCGCTCATGACGCCTCGTCCTCCGAATCGGTTATTAGTTCCCACTTCTGGGTAACGCTGTTGTACCTGCCGTAGACCATCTGCCCGGCGCGGATCAGGGTAGGGGCATTGGGCCTGCCTTCCTGTTCTTTGAGTTTCCGCCGCAGGTCGTCGATGATCGCAGCGTTGCGGACGGCCAACCCGAAGGTCAGGCACAACAAAATGGCGAGCCACACGATGACGTATTCCACGTTCACCTCCAGATCCGATAGATCCGCACCCCGCCGCCCATCGCCGGGTCATCGACCACACATCGCCCACCCATCGCCTCGATCAGCTTCAGGGCCGGGCCGACCGTGGGGCCGTCCTGGTCACTCCATTGCGTATCGTCCATGATGACGTACCCGCCATCCTTGACGCACGGGACGTAGTTCTTTACGTCGTGCAGGACGGAAGCCCGGTCGTGGTTGCCGTCGATGTGCAGGATGTCGATGAGGTAGAACCGCCCCGCGAAATCCCCGGCCTTGCCCTTGAGTAGCGACACGAACGGCCAGAGGTTGTCGTTGGTGAGCCTCTGGCACAGGCCGACGTAGACATCGAGCAGGTTGACCGACTCCCACCAGCCCGCGTTGGCCTTCTCGCCCGCGTCGTTGTAGCAGTCCGCCGCAGTGCTGTCCCACGGGTCGATGCCGTAGACCATGCCCCGGTGGTCGGCCCCCTCCGGTTGGTCGCGGACGTTCTGGCGCAGGGCGTGGGCCATCGGGATCAGGCTCGACCCGCCGAATACGCCGATCTCGACCACCACCCTCGGCTTCTCGCGGTAGACCAGCGAGGAAATCAGCCGGCGCTTCTCCAGCACGCACCATCCGGGCAGGTCGTCGCAGGCGTTGAGCAGGGATCGCAACGGCTCCGGGTGGATACCCCACTCGTTGAACCCGGAAAGCGTGGTCGGCTGGATGCCCTGCGCGGAAAGCTGGCTCACCAGCGTCTCGACGGCCGAGTACCACTTGAGGTGCCCGCCCTCCAGGCACTCGTACCAGATTTGCGAATCGACGGGGTTCTGGGCCTTCGCCATCCGCTCCAGCAGGACCGGCAACGCGGACTTGCGCAGCATGTAGCCGTGCGTTCCCCACGGCACGAACGTCAGCCGGGCGAGGTTGCCGGGGAGTACGTCCTTGATCTTGGGGACCACGTCGCCCAGGTGCCCGATGTAACACAGTTGGGCATCGGCCGGGAGGCTGGTCGTGATCTCGTCATACCGCTGGTCGAAGTCCTCGCACAAGACCGCGTCGTCCTCGAGGATGATCGCCTCTTCGCAGCCGATGGCGTGAAGGTGCTGCCAGAGCGTGTAGTGCCCCAGGATCAGCCCGACCTGGCCGGCGTTGATGGGAGACTCGCCCGATCCGGTGCCTTCCTTGTACACCTTGTTGGTGCCGATTCCCCAGGTCCGCCCGTGGAAGCTGCGCCACCAGTGGATGCGATCCGGCTTGATGCCCCTCGCCTTCAAATGCCCGGCGATTCGGTCCTTGCGGTCGGGCAATTCCTCGCAGTACAGGACGTAGACGGGAGCCGTCTTCAGTTCGCTCTGACACTTCGGCTTGTGCATGGCCAGTTCAATGTCTCCCGCGCTGTAGGTCAAGAGGTGTACCTCCTGGTCGTTGACGCCCTGGCTGATGAGCCACTCGGGTTCCTTGTCGTAGGCGGAATCCTCCAGAATCGCCCCTCCCACGAACACGACGGCCGCTCCGGGGCCGGGCCGGGACGCCGGGTCCGCCCATTGCACCGGGTGCCGGGTCATCTCCAGCACCTCGAACGGGGGGCGGGCTGCGAAGGTGTACACGCCGGTGTTGTAGACCGTCTCGTCGTAGTTGCCTACCCGGCCGTGGAACCAGTGGTAATAGCGGTCCCCCACGCGGACGGGAGGCGCACCCCCCCGGAGATGGCCCCCCGCCCATGCGTGAGGGGTTTCGGTGGAGTAGGTGTGGACGATCTTCTCTCCCAGCACCTCATAGACGATATGGGGCTTGATCGAGTAGATGAAGTACAGCCGGCCGTCGCAAACGAAAAACTGCCAGTTCTTTTCCCAGGTCGCGCGGTCGGGAACTTCCGGTGCCGCCACGGTCAACGGGTACAGCCCGTTGGGGTCGTACAGTTCCTTCGGCTGAAGGCTTTCCGGGTCCAGCAGCGTGTACAGGACGTTGGCTTTGATCTTGCTGGGATGGTACTCGAACGAACATTCTTCGACACCGGTGAACGACAGGCCGATAAACCGACTGTCGAACGCGAATAGCCGGGGGTCTTCCTGGCTCAGTGCGCAGCGTGGGTGATCGAGCTTGACCTCGGTGACCGAGCCGGGTCGCATGTCGTCGTCGAGCCTGGCAATGAAAATCCGGCTCGTGGCCTGCTGGTCGCGGTAGGCGAGCAGGGTATCCCCGGTGATGTGGTCACGGTAGATCGAGGCGTTGAACGCCCTGGGGTGGGGGAGTTCGAGACGCCGGGTCGTCAGCGGGGGCACACCCAGCACCTCGGATCGCCGGGACTCGTCGGCCTCGTAGCCCCGGCACGTCGGGGCACAGCCCATGCGGGAACACACCACCGGGCCGTAGGGCTGCTCGGGGTGGTCGCACTCCAACCAGCGCCGGCGGTGTTGCAGGTGCAGGGCGTCCCGGTCGAAGTCGGGTCGCTCACGGCCCATGTGCAGGCAGGGGATGACGGTTAGCTCTTGCACGGTTCGGCCTCCGTTTGGGTGGCCGGGACGAACAGGAATTCCGGGGCGTAGATCGTGGTTCCGTTGTTGTTCAGGAGCTTGTAGTAGTCCTGGTCGTTACGACGCTCGCGGGCAAGGACAAGGTAGTCCTTTCCGGGGGTCAAATCCTCGTAGTGGTCCGCGATGCAGCGGACGTACTTTGGCTCTGGCATGTCGGATCTCCGGGGGAGGAGTTGTCTGCGGCAAGTATACCACACCCCCGGAGAACGGCAAGTCACGCCGAAAGAAGCCCCTTGGCGATCAGGGCCGTGATGAGGGCCGAAATCGTGTTGGCACAATCCGCCGTGGTAGCCGTGCCCGCGTCGAACGACTTGTCGGGGCTGCCCCCCGTCGTGGACCAACCGCTATCCGGGGCCACCGAGACGAGATTCTTGCTCCCGTCCGTGGCCACCAGTTGAGATGCCGTCAGGTTCGAGACACGAAGGTTACCGTTGCTTACGACGAAGTTCGCGCTGTTCTCCAGGTTCATGGTGACGTTGATCGTGTCGAAGCCTATGTATCCGAGCCGGGTCGAGTCGGGGAGACGCCAGGCGATGTACCCGGTGCTGGTCCCGTTGCCCTCGATGAACTGTGCGGAACCGTTCCCGCTGCCCGCCGTGAGCGCGGTGAACGCCGGGGCGAACTGGTTGCCAGACCACGAGACGGTGGAGGAGTTGCACAACGGGACCGTGGCCCCGCTGATGCCGATGTCCTCGAATGCGGCCGAAAGAATCTGGTCCGAGCCAATGTACACGTCGTCATTGAACGTGGTGGGGTAGTGGACGACGAACGAGTCCACCGTGCATTCGGCGACCAGCCCTTCGGCCCCGGCGGCGTCGGCCGTCCGAAACTCGATCCCGCCGGCCAGCCCGTCCGCCGTGAAGTTGATGACACTCCGGGCGAGCCATGCCGTCGTCGTTTCCGGGTCGTCGGTGTTGCTGCCGAATCCGCCGATGGTCAGGTAGACGCCCGATCCGGCGTCCGTGGACGAGTAGCCGCCCACCGTGGCCGTGCTGGAGCCGTCGATCATGAGGCGCAACTTGCCGGTCCCGGCCGTGTCCCCGTCGTCGGGGAACGACCAGGGGAGCGTGGGGCCGCTCGGCTCGCCGTTGCCCCCCAGCCGCATCCGGGCGGGCGACTCCATGATCGCGTACCACGTCCCGGTCAGTACGCCGGCCTCTCCGGGGTCGCCGTGGGCGATTTGCTGGATGTCAACGGCGATCTCGGGGAAGTCGATGGTGAGTTCGTCCCCGTCCAGGGTCGCCCCGGTGATCGTCGTGACCGAGGACAGCCCTTTGCTCGCGTCATAGTAGGCCAGCGTCGAGCCGGACACCGCGTAGGGCCGGACCTTACCCCCGGAGAGGGTCATGGCCTCTTCCAGCCCGTCCCCGGTGATGTTCAGGGTGTAGAACTTCCGCACGCTCCCATAGTCGGCCCCGTCGATGGCCAGTTGCGTCGTGTCCTGCGCAATCGTGATCTCGGTGCCGTTGACCTTGCCGAACCAGGAAAGCCCACCGAGTTCGTCGCCCCCCTCCAGATCCTCGTCCGGGTCTTCCGGGTCTACGGCCGGACGTCGCTTGTGAAGCTTGATGTCAGGATAGCTGTCGGCATCCCCGCCGCCCGGCTTCCGCCACAGGTCGATCAGGGCTTTCCCCAGCTCCGGGTCCGGTCGAATCTGCGTCTTGTAGAAGTCGCCCCCCAACGGAATGATCGCCATTCCGGGATTCTCTACCGGCGGACCCAGGCCCGGTGGCGTCGTCCAAACGAGATTCGGGGTCATACCATTGATGTGGAGGCACTCGCATCGTGTCGGCCTCCACTTGCCCGCCACGCCGTCGTAGATGATGACCAGCACTTCGCCGGGGTAAAAGGCGAACGTCCCCCCACCGGGGATGATGAACTGATTCTCCGACGAAGACGAGCCGGCTTCATTGGGGATAAGAATTTCCTGGTCGCCGAAGTTAATGAGTTCGTAAGTTCGGTCTGGAGTGCCCCACTTGATGCCGCCGAGATAAATAGGCACGTCCCCCATCGGACGGAGCCGGTGCTGGGTCACTTCCGGTTTTAGTTCCGTGTCGTCCTGGTCCTCGTCCCAGGTTTCATAGGTCCATACGCCGCCGAGGTGCTGATGGGTCTGCTCGCTGATCCGCCAAAATCCCACGTCAAGGTCGTAGACCAGACAGACCATGTGGGAAGGTGGAAACAACCAACTGTTCCCGGTCGGGGTGGAGATCCGGTTGCCGACGGCGCTGGACGTACTCAGGTGCGGAATCACGCCCGTCTTGGTGCCGACGTTGTAAAGGTAGACCACCCGCCCGGCCGGGTTGTTGCCGGGAATGATGCCGGTCAACTCTAGGAGGTTTTCGGCGAACGCGATCTTGTACCGGATCGCCGTATCGGACAGGTTGAAATTGTTGATGTTGGTTTCAAATTCGGCGTTCAGGTAGGTGTTCTGGTAGAACGTGCCGAAAATGTAAGTGTTGCCCTCGAACGTAACGTTCGTGGTGTTGTTGTAGGTGATGTGGGAGTCGTAGTAGTTGGTGTTCGTCTCGTTGTACTCGAAGATCGTTTCGTTGTATGTGATGTCCCCTTCGTTGTAGATTGCGATGATGGATTCGTAGGTGATGTTCGTCTCGTTGAAGACGATGTCCCCCTCGAACGTCGCGTTGATTACCGTGATGTCGATGAACGTGGGGCCGAGCGGTTCTACCGACGACAGGCCGCCGATGACCGACAGCGGGCGAGGGTTGACGAATCCCCGGTAGTATTTGGTGTAGACCGCCTCACGCCGCACGCACCAAACAATCTGATCGACGTATCCGTTGGGTTCGACCTCGCAGATACCCGCGTAGTGCAGAACACACGGCCCGCGCAGCCAGGCGTACCAGTCGGTCGCCCACTGTTCGGCGTAGTCCTCCAACTGCGTCGTGTTGGAGCCGTCCCACCACAACCCGGTCAGCACCCGCAAGTCGTCCTCGTAGATCGCTTCCGCGTCACCGGCGTACCCGGCCGCGTCTCGCACGTCGGCAAAGGTCTGCGTCGAAACGAGGGGGTCCGTCTCCACGTCGTCGGTTCGCCCCGGAAAAACCAACGTAAGTTCGCGGGGGACCGTGTACAGGCCAATTGCCCCGCCCACGGTGTTCGTACTTTCCGGGGGGAAGGCGAGGACTCCTCCGGTCATCTGGTACGGCTCGTTGTCGCCCTGGTTGGAGGTGTCGTCGAGTTCCGCCGCCGTCCAGTTCTGGAGCTTGAACGAGCCGTCGAGATTAGAGACGAACTTGCGGCCGGAAGCCTCGCAAATCGCATCGAGCAGCGGCCCGGACCACGCGGGGCTACCCATCGAGTCGTATTCCGGCGGGTACAGGGATGACCCCGTGAACAGGTACTGAGTAGGCACCGTGTCCGCCGTGCTGGCCCCCAGTCCGATTTCGTCCAGGTACGCCAGCACCTCCGAGTCAAGATCAGACCAATTGGTCGCGTCGGGATCAAAAATCCAGGTCGGGGCGTTGGTTTGGAAGAAGTACCGTCCATCCACCAGAACCACCAGATAGAACGCGCCCGACGCCACCCGGTTGACCAGTTCACTCCGATTGACCTGCAACGGGAGGATCGTCAGGACGTACATCTCCGCTTCGACCTGCCCGGTATCCGGGTGGCCGAGTTTGAGCGTAAGGGGCACCGGGTCCGTGCCGACCATGTTCGCCCGGATCGCCTCGACCTCGAACTCACTGGCAAGGAACTGGCCCACGGAGACCCGGCTCGCCCCCAGCGGCCACGACAGCGTACCGGGGGCGTAGTCGATTCGGTAAGGGTTGCGGGGCGGGGGTTGCTCGCTGCTGCCGGGTAGTCCGGTCTGCGGGCAGTAGATCAGCCCGGACAGGTCCAGGGGGAGGAAGTTGTCCAGGGCCGGGCACTGCGCCCCCAGCACGATGCCTTCGAGTTCAATCATGCTACTGACCTTCGGGAAGACTTTCCAGGATGGCCTCACCGACGCGATCCCGGTAGGTAGGCAGAATATGGGCATGTTCCGGGTTTAGAAACGGGAGCTCTTGATGCAACCTGTCCGTTCGATCAAGAACGTCATAAAGTCCTCGCGTTGCCAGGGGGTGATAACCGGCCCGCCGCGCGGCAGTCGCCTGCCCGGCCAACTGGTCGGCTAAAACGGGTCTACGCTGTCGTACCGTACCTTGACGCAGGCTCCCGATAAGGGAGTTCATATTTCCGAAAAAACCGGGTATCCGGGTAATGTAATCCATTACCCGGTTCCCGCCAACATTTAGGTTGTCGTGAGTGTAATCCGTCAGGACGTTTGCCATCCCCGCGCCGTGGTGCATTCCGGCCAGCAGAGCGATCAAATCCTGATGCGGTTCATTACCGACATAGTAACCGTCCGGGGGGATGTCCTGCCCCGTGGTTTCCGCGTGAACATCCAACGCCCCAGCCAAAGCGGCCGGGTCGGCGTCTTGGGTAACCCCCCGAAGCAGTTCGTTGAATAGGGGCAGTTTGTCACCCAATACCGCTCCCAGACGTGGCTGGGCGGCCCGGCCGATTCGCGGGACATTGTACCCTCTCGACATGAGCGAAAGATAGTTGCGGATCGCCTCCACGTGCGCCGGGTCCATAGCGTACCTGCGATCCGGCTTCCCTCGGGACAGCCTCACCATTGTTTCCGCCAGGCTCATGGTTACTCCGGGTTCGGTAGGGGTGCGCTCTGGATGACGTAGTTGACGCGGAACACCAGTTGCGAGCTACCCCACGTCGGATCGTCCGGGGGGATCTGGGCGAATTCGTCCTTGTACTCCGAGCCATCGACGAGCAACACGTCGTCGATGGTCAAGACATTAACCTCGTCGTCCTCGTTCAGTTCGTAGGGCCGGAACGGAACCAGGGACACCAGCACAAGGTCTTCCATGTCGGAATGACTCAGGGGCAAGTCTTCCGGCGGGTCCGGGGGCGGGTCTTGAGGGGTGACCCCGATGAGCCACTGGTCATCCCGGTCACTCATGCCCACGCCGAGCCGGGTTCGGATCTGGACGTGCAGGCCGCGAGTCACCGCCGCCTGCATCCCGTATTCCGGTGCCCCGGTCATCAACCCATCGTAGGGCTTGGGCCTGGTCAGTCGCAAGATGATGTCCCGGTCACCCGAGAAGGGAATCTTGCTCCCCATCCTCGCGAACTTGATGAGGTTCGGGTCCAACTGCGTCGTCGTCGCCAGCTGGACCATGAACTTCTGGATCAGCTTCGCCGTCGATGTCGGGTAGCCCTGTACTCCGGGTGTCGGCATGAAAACCTCACGGGATCAGTTCAAAGCGATCCGGGTTAATGCGGAGTTTGCCGTTCTCCGCGATCAGCGACCCATCCCTAAGCATACTGTGCCGCATGTGGACCCACCACAATGAGTTGTGGTTGTCCTTCTGTTCCTGCGGAATCGCGTCCGTGGTCCCCGTCGTCTGGACGGCGTGGATAAAGTACGCCATCATGTTGTCTGCGATGGCTTCGGCCAATCGCCCCTGACAGGCAAGCCAAGTCTCTCTCGCACCGGGGGGCATCGTCTCTTTCGTGTGTGCCCGGATGACTTTTACGATCTCGTCCACCGCCAGACACGCGGCGGCACACTCCGCATTGGACGCCTCCACGGAGAGTACCCGAAAGACCCGCTTGCCGTCGAACATCTGCCAAAACCACATAGTCGCCTCACGTCGTGATGAGGGCATCGGAAATCGTCGGGCTACCGCTGGTCGGGAACTGCAACCCGTTCTGACGCAGGGCGAACCAGCGTTCGAGCAGCAGCACCCACGCACCGCCGTAGTTGTTCGCGATGGCGAGTGTGGCGGTGTCGCCCACGGCCCACGGCTCCGAACCGGAGAACAGGGCCACCAGCGGCCCGCCCGCGTAGAGCCGGGTCATGGGCGTCATGCCACCGTAGTCGATCCAGACCGACAGGCCCGAGTCGGCGATGGCCACGGAAAGCCCGACCTGGAGCGACACGCCTGCCGAAGGCAACGCGCGGGGGGTGCGGAAAACGAACGTCTTGGCGACATACGACGTGGTCAGGCCCGCGCAGGTGTACGTCTGGGACAGCGAGTTGCCCGCGTCGTCGGTCAAGATCGTGCCGGTCGTCGAGTTGACCAGGGCCACCCGGATCGTGCCGTTTCCGCTCAGGCCCGTTTCCTTCTTCATCCAGAAGTTGAGGGCGTAGCAGGTGTTCGGGATCAGGCTGTAGCCCGTACCCGTCGTGGCGTTGTTGAAGGGCTGCCGCAGGGTCGAGAGGGGCGAGCCGCTGTACTGCGTCAGTTCGAGACAGTTGGCCCCGTAGTACGCATTCCCGCTACCGCCGGCGAGAATGTCCTGTCCGGCCGTCCCGGTGGTGATGATCCAGTTGCTCGGGGCGTTGACAACGAACGTCTCGAAGTCCGAATTCACCAGGACGTTGCCCTGAGCGTTGTCGACCTGCGGGTTGACCGAATTGAGCGTCGTGTTGACCCCGCTACCCGCCGGCCACTCCCAGGACTGCGCGTCCACGCTGGCCGGGGTGGTCAGGGAGAACGGCTCGTTGTAGTTGGTCGCGCCGATGCTGGCGTCACTGGTGCAGAGCAGGGACAAGGTTTCCGCGAAGGCACTCACCATGAGGGCCGGAACCGCGTCCGTGACCGTGGCCACGAGTACGCCGTCGCCCCGGTTGCCCGACCCGTAGGCCGCGCTCCCCGCCGTGACCGTGGGCACCTCCAGGCTGTCCGATGTCGCCACCATCTGCCGAATCAGTTCCGTGATGGCCGGGTAGAGCGACACCTGATTGAGCGGGGTGTCCTCCTCGACCATCTGCGTCAGCGTGTTGCCCGCGAGGGTCTGGAGGTACTGCATGAACCCGGACGGCGTGCCCTGGAAGGCCGAGAGGGCCTGCCAGATGCCGTCGAGTAGGTTGAGATCCGGGTCCGCGTATTCCGCCACGATGCCGTCAACCTGTCCGGGGATCGTGGTCCCCCGGAAGGTGTTCAGCGCGTTGTACGAGCCACCCGCAAGGCCCATGCGGGTAAACAGTGTCGTCAGGTTCACCGCCATGAATGCCTCACAGTAGGGTCATCGGGGGGTTGCCCCCCGGCGGGTTGTTGGGTTTGCGGAACTGCGCCGGATTCCCGGTCGCCCCCGGTTGTCCGGGTAACAGGTTGCCGAACCCCAATTCCTGCGGGGTGTAGGTGTAGGGCGTCGTGCCTTCCTCGTACTCCGACTCGTAGGGCGTCCAGAACGCGGGGATCACCAGCAGTTCCGGCCGGGTCGCGGTGAGCATCACCAAAAACCCGGACCCCTCGAAATACTTCTGGGCGTTGGTCCCCAGCGATGGCGAGCTACATTGCCCGCCGGCGCTGTGCAGGACGAACGTACCCGCCGTAAGTATCTGCGGGGGCTGCGGCTTGAGTGCCTGTCGCTTCCCCGACCATTCTACGACAATCGCCGCTGTCGGCTCGAACGCCTGGAGCAATCGCGAAGTCGGGTTGACCGCTCCGGGGGTGTTCTTGTAGGCCAGGGCCATTTGCACACCGCCCACGTCCACCAGCAGGCGCACCACGCAATCGTAACCCAGGTACGGGGCGACACTGTCCGCGTAGGAGTAGAGTCCCGCCATTATGCCCCTCCCGGTGCGGGCCATGCGTTGAGCGGGGCCGTGCTGATGAAGGTGGCCGGTGCCGTCGTGTTGTCGCACACCTCTTGCAACGTCTGAATCAGCATCAACTCGAAAGGCGATCCGGTGCCGAGAACGCCGTTGGTGGCCGACCCCCGCAAGCCGAAGTCGGTGTTGGACATCAGGTCTTGTGCGAATCCCCTAGTCTGAACCCAACCCCAATCACCGGGACGGCCCTGGAAACTCCCCCCGTACATCAACTGTTGGATCGACGCCGGTACGGCCCGGTTGCCCAACGCCGACGTGATCGGTTCTTCGACGGCGACCGGGACGCCCACACCGATAAACCGGACCATCTGATTCCGTCCCAGGTTCCACAGGGCCGCGATACTGTCCGGGGCCATAGTCACCGGGCGGGAAGTTACTTCCAGACGTACCGTAGTGGCGAACGGCTCGCTACTGTCCTGTTGCGTGCAGGAACCGCCGTAGTCAGGGACGCCCAATCCAGGGTCGGCGATCTGCGACCCCTTCATAAGACGCCACAAAGCCACCACCCGTGCCGACCGGGCCAACTCCGCCGCCGGACAGAACGGGGAGCCGTAGGCCGTCACCTCGACGGTGTGAACGGCAAGGGGGATAGCCGAGTACCCGGCGGCGACAAAGTTCGGGGCAAAAGATAGCAGCCCAAACGCCGCCTCAAGGAATCCGGTTCCCCCTACCGTCCCCCGTAAATTGGGGTTCATGACCCGCTGTTGCGTGGTATCTGAAAATCGCTGTCCGACACCTGCCGCTCCCGCTCCCCCGCCGAACTGCGCCCCAATCGCCTGCGCCCTCTCCCGTAGCGTCGGCAGGGTGTTGGTTACCGCGTGGGTCGCGGTGATCTTCGGCACGAGATTCGAGTTGACGAAGCTCTGCGGCTGCTCGTCGATCACCAGATAGTCGAGAGTCTTCATGTCCTCCGAAGACTGGATCAGGACTTTCTTGCGAATGAAGCCGTTGGCCTTCGCGGGCAGCAGCAACCCGCGAACTCGATCCGGGTGGATGCCGAACACCCCGGACGGCCCGCCCACCACTCGCGGGTCAAAGATCACGCGGCCCTGATAGGTGCGGGTCAAGAAATACGTCTCGGAAATGTCGTCGTCGCACTTCCAGACGTGGGCCAACACCGCCTGGTTGGGCGAGTCCAGACAGTTCTTGTCGGCCCACTGGATCGTGTATTCCATCAGGCAAGTGGACGTGCCGTTGAATTGGACGATGTTGCACGCCAACGGTTTCGGGCCGAGTTCCGGGTCGCCGGTGAACCGTGCGACCCGGTTGGGGCCGGGGCTGAGGTTGGTTGCCCCGAACGGGGCCGTATAGCTCGCGATGCTCCGGTTTCCCACCGCGTAGGTGAACGTCCGGCGCTGCTGCATCAACTGATTGCGAATCCCGATCCAGGCCGCTACGCCATCGGCAAACGCCGGGGCCACCTGTCCGGGGACAGGGGCACCGAGAGCCGGGGGTCCGGCCGTGTTGTTGTGGACCGTGGCCAGAACCGTGACCGTCCGACGCATGCCGCTCGTCTGCTGGCCCACCGTGATCGGTTCTTCGATGACCTTCTTCGTCTGGATCAGCGAAAGCGTGATGCCGTTGTACAGGATGTAGCTCACGACTTGGCCCCCGGATCGCTCGGGGGAGCGCAGCCTCCGTCAGTGGACCAGGGACGCGACGGTAGGAGGCGTTGCAGGAGTTCCCGCACCATCCGGGTTGTGCTGGCGTCGTCGTTCACGGTTGCCCCCACTGGCGTTGCCATACGACGTTACCCAGGTTCGGGGAAGGCTCTCCCGCGCGGAGGCGGCTGCGTCCCTCGGTCTGTGCGGCGAGGGACGCTTGGCGATCAGCCAGCAGCTTCAGCACCTCGGTCAGATCGCCCAGCACGGGACGGCCGTTGATCGCCGCCGTCTCACCCGATGGGGCCGGTAGCGCGGGGGCCGAGTCCCGCGTCATGTGGTCGGGTATCGCAATCTCCCGCATCGCCTCCGGGGTCGGAAGCCGGATATCCGGTAGCGGGGTCACGTCCGGGGCCAACGGCTCCTGCACGGGGCTACGGCTCGTAGGCAAGGGCCGGCTCAGGGGTGCGGTATCCAGGGCACCCGCCTCCGTCTGCGGTAGCGTGGTGATCGGCTGCGGCTCCGGTGGGGGCAGGAACGGCAGGTCGGGGAACGGGATTCCCCCCGGGGCCAACGCCTCCTGCACGGCATTGACCGTGGTAGGCAGCGGCCGTGCCAGTGCGGCCATGTCCAGGGACGGGGAGTCCATCGAGGGCAGGGAAGGGAGTTCCGGGGAAGGAAGCGGCCCGCCGTCGATCTCGGGGAAGGGGGGCGTCATCGGAGGTAAGGCCGGCTGCTCCGGGTTGACCGACGTAGGTAGCGGCTCGGCCAGGGGTGCGAGGCTGTCCGGGTTGATCCCGAGCGTGTGGGCCACCTGCGCCGCGTCGGGCATGTACGGCATCTGCGGAGGGGGCAGCGGGTCGGCCAGGGGAAACAGGGTGCCGACGTACTCGCCGCTGGCCATGATGGGGTAGGTGCCGGGCGGGAACATCATGGCCGTTGACGCCGGCTCCGGGGCCAGGCCGGGGAGGAATACCCCGCCGCTAGCGTTTTCCGAGATCGGCAGAAACATCGGCTTGGACGGCATCGGTTCCCCCTGGAGTGATTGTACCGATGTCACACCTGATATTCTAGAACAGGTAGGCCGACATCGAGCTTGACGTTTTCGAGAGGCAACAGGCCGTATTCGTGTCCGGGGTCCGCATCGTCTATGCGGATCATCAACAACGTACCTTCGTGCGGTCTGTTCAGGGTGTGGACGGTAACCACCGTCCCAAAGTGGCGGTCACCGTCGATGGCGAACTGCACCCGATCCCCGGCTTTGATTTCCACGGGTCACCCGAAGAGTTGGTGTGTCTGTTGTCCCGGTTGCTTGTTCTGCTTCGCTGCCGCGTCAGACCGGGCCGAGTTGGTGGCTGACCACTGCTCGAACGCCGTGGCCTCGTCCTCATGCACCGACAGGAAAATCTCGGGCGGGATGTCGGCGAGGCTGTTCGCATACGTCCCGGCCAGCAGCGCGATGAACGCCTGTTGATGAATCATCTCCGAGCGGTTTAGCCACAGGCCCACGAACTTCGTGTAGCTCACCGGACCCGGAATCAGACCCGGACAGAGCGAGTTCAGGAGGGCAAGCTCCCGCCACTCGTTTTTTTTTGATCGAGCCACGTCAGGTATTCCATGAGCAAGCTCATGGCCTCCTCCTCGGTCATGCCGTCCCCGGTCATCGGGTCGAACCGGGGAAGCTCGAAGGCGTAGCAGGCCGCACCGGCGAGCGTGCCGCGTGCCTGGAGCGCGGCCATCCTTTCCGGGGATTCGTCGTCCAGGGGCGGATTGTCGGCCGTGCGAACGTCCTTGTTGGCGTCGGCGATCAACTTGTTGAGCCGGCCACCGGTGGCGATGTGGAGGTTCCGCTTGACCGCGATGGGGTCCGCGTACCGTGGCACCTGCTGGCCCGATGGGAAGGTCAGGACGAAGCGGAAGATCCGGCGTTCTTCGGGCGTGTACATGAAAGCCTCTTACGAAAAAACCCGGCCACCCCGCGAAGAAGTGGCCGGGCCGGTGCTGCGGAAAGCGTCTCTCCGCAGAGAGTATACCTCACAAGCTCGACCTGTCAAACGGAAAAACCCTCACCCGCTGTCGCCCACTCAGCGGGGAGGGCCGAGAACCACCGTGAAGAGGTTCGACAGAGAGTATACCCCGGATATCCGGGTTGTCAAGCCTCGTTACGCCGCCACCAGACCGCTCGGGTTGTTCGAGGGGGTCGCGAGGTTGGCCGGAACCACGTTGTCGTACAGGCGGAAGATGGCCGTACCGTTGTTGTAGATCGGCGCGAACTGGAACGTCAGGTGCAGTTTGCGGTACTTCGCCCCCATCTGGTGCAGCTTGTCGTTGATGAGCGATCCGCCGTGCCAGCGGTAGCCGCCCGGCATCCCGAAGGCCCGCCCCGGCGCGTTCGCCGCGTTGCCGGCGAATCCGTAGGGGAAGACCATGTAGACCGTCAGGCTGTTGCCGTCGTGGGACTGCAAAGCTCCCATGCAGTTGCGGGGGCCGACCGCGTTGTAACTGCCCGCCGACCCGGCCACGCCCAGCGTGTTCAGTTGGTTGGGGGCGCGGGCGATGGCCTGATAGGTGAAGTCGTTCCACCTGGAAAGATCGATGGCCAGCACCGCGTCTTCGCCCAGGAAATTCAGGTCGAAGGGCACGGCCCCGGAAAGGTCGTTGTACGCGGGCTGGTACTGACGCCGGATCTCCGCTTGCGGGGAGACTTCCGCCGTGCCCAAATACAGAATCGGACCCGTGGGCAGGACCGTCCCGTAGGCCGGGGCGATGACCTGCGGGCCGACCCAGATTTGCACCGGACCCGTCGAGTAGAAAGTGGCCATGTAGCTCCTCAGTCACAACAGGTTTCGGTGGTTCCACAGGTGGGAGGGCATCCGCACGGGTACACGTCCCCGAATAGTGGGGTGGCGGCACAGACCACCGGGCTACGGGCGTACCGCTGGGTATGCGGTAGACCGGCGTCGGCCGCAAGGTCTATGTCAAAGATGACGTTGCCTAGCTGAAGTTGCTGCAACGTCGCCAGGGCTTCCCCGTACTGCGGTAAGGTTTCCGCAATCTTGTCCGCAGGAATCTGCCGCACGCAGGCCAGTCCGCCGGCCGCGAGGTAGACGTTGAGGGCCACCAGGAAGGACAGGCCGTCCCCGGTCAGTCCGTCCAGGTCTGCTTTCGAGTACCGCTCGCCCTGACGCGCACTCGCCAGAATCTTTCCGGCTGCGTCGGACAGCATTGCGGCCACGCGGGCGGAGGCTAGGAATTGCTCCTCCGTGGCCACGGTGTTGTTGTCGTAGACCAACTGCCGCAACCACCGGCTATCGATGCGGTCGAGCATGTCCTGCGCGGTGGCGTATGGCATGGTTACTTCCCCTTGTGGCCGGACGGCCGGTTCTGGGGGTTGGTCTGGGTCGGGGCCGATTCCGTGCGATCCGGGTTGCCCTCGCCGAGCTTGCCCTTGAGGCTCTCGATTTCGGCCGACTGCGCTTCAAGCCGGGCAAGAAGCCGCTCGATCTGGCCGGACTGGAGGTCGAGCTTGGCCTGGAGATCCGGGTTGATGCCGGTCGAGAACGTCGTCGGACCCGCCCCGAAGGTCGGCGGGGTTTCCACCGGGCCGAAGATCGAGTTCGTCGGCTGGGTGGCCAGTGCGCTCGTGATCAGGAAGCCCGACACCGGAGCCACCACGATGGGAACCCAATCGTTGACCACCCGCGAGGTGAACTTGCGGTTGTTCACGTCGTCGATCGTCTCCACCGTCATATCCTCGACGAGGAAACAGTGGATGGTCGAGAACGACGGGCCACCCTGCGGGGCCATCAGGCCACCGGGCCGGGCGAACATCGCCACCGTGCCCCACGGCCATGCGTACTGACCGGCCTGGGCGTTGCTGCCCACCTGCGGCTCGTTCGGGTTCAACACCGTGTCATCCACGACGATGTTGAAGTCGCTGTACTTGTCCGGCAGACCCCAATTCGCGTTCTGGTTCGGCTCGCCGCCCCGCAGTTGGGCCAGACCGAACTGGTTGTTCTTGACGAAGTCCGTGATCTCGGCCGAAAGCGAAATGGCGTTGGCGGTCGCGGGGTTCATGACCACCTGGAGATCCTGGGGGCGGACGGCACCACGGGTGTCCAGGTGGATGCGGCGGAACGCGGTCTGGAGGGCGTTCTTGAAGATCGGGTTTGCGGCCGTTCCGGCGTTCAGGTAGCCGCCGCCCACGTTGTTCGCGGTCGCGACGTGCGTGCTGTCGTAGTTGCCCGTGGTCGTGGCAACATCGATGGTCATGCACTCCCGCAACGTCATGGCCTGCTGGGCGTGGATGGCGTTGTAGCTGGACTGGATGTCCCACTCGGCGTTTTGGGCTTCCCCGCGATCCAGAACATAGCCGTTCATGTACCGTTGGGTCTGGTAGAGCGAGAACTGGAACGATTCCGTGCCCCACGTCAGTTGCGGCGCGTCGTTGCCACGCGGCCAGATGTTGCCTTTGCCCGTCACGTCGAGGACGCGGGCGCACTGATCGACGTTGAGCTTGAGGTAGTACCCGATCGGCTTCGTGACGCTCTGGTACGCGGCCCAGCGGGTCAGGGGGAACGACGAGGGGGATCGCGAGAAATTCGTGATCAGGTTGCCGGACGCCGCGAAGTCGGGGACGAATACCCCTGTTGCGGATGGTAGCGTATAAGCCACTGCTCAGACTCCATTTCCGTGTTAGGGGTTTCGTTACGACTGCGGAATGGCCACTTGCATCGGGTCAATGAAGACCTTGATGAGATCGCCGGGGTTGCCGCTGTTCATGGCGATGCCCAGCGTCCACTGACCGCCCTGACCGGCACCCACGAGGGGGCCAATCTTCCCGGCGCTCGTGACCACCTTGACGCGGACACCGGCGGTGACCGCCAGACCGGCAGCATCGATCTCGACCAGGGCCGTCTCGCCCAGGCCATAGACGTGCAGGCCGTAGCCCGCGACGGCGGCAATCTGCGGGTCGCCCGAGTTGACGAACTGACTGTAGGCACCCTCATAGGAAACGCCCACGGGTTGATCGGTCGTGCCGCAGTGGGTCACAACGGCCGTACCCTGCGCGGACGCCCCCACCTTGACCACGCGGGAAACGTAGATCGTCCCACCCGCGCAATAGTTCGGATTCATTGTCGCCACGGACTAACCCTCTGGGGCGGGTGGTTGATCTCAGTAAACGGACTCGACGCCGTTGACACCGTTACGACTGCCGTACCCGGATCGCACCATCGGGAGGGCGTCGTTGACATCCCGGCTCGGCACCAGCCCCTTGTTGACGAGATCGACGCATTGCAGCATCTCCTCGCGAGTCATGGGGGCGTTCATGGCCGAGGCGCTGCGCTGCATCCGGCGATCCGGCACCCGAGCGCCGACCACCGGACTTTCGACCGGGGGAACCTCTCCGGGGTTGGTCAGGGAGGGCAGCGCCGCCGTCTGCTGGCCGGGTCGGCCCCGCTGCTTGTAGCGGACCCGCATGCGCTGGTACTGAATGGCCCGCTGGTCGTCGGTCAGGGTTTCGAGGAGCGGAAGTTCCTCGTTGATGTCCAGGTCGATGTTCTCGTTGGTCACGAGGGCGGCGAGTTCCGCCATGACCTGCGAACGCCGGCCGAACTTGATCGCCGCGTCCCGCTCACCCGCCAGGCGGATGATGGCGGCCTCGGCCGTCTCGCCCGCCTTCATGTGGTCCTGTGCCCGGCTCATGCTGATCCTCGGTGTGGCTGTTGACCTGTCGCGCTGCTGCCCGTTCATTCCGGGGACGTAGTTCCCCGTGGCGCTGGGCAGGGTCGCGGCACCCGGTAGCGACATCCCCGGACCCGCCTGCATGTTGACCTTGTCGCCGTCTCGCTGTTTGTCGTCGGCGTCCCCGTCTCCCCCACCCCCCGCACCACCCATCAGGGCCGCGAGCAGTCCACCCATGTCCCCGCCCATGTCCCCGCCCGCTCCGGGTTGGCCCATGCCGGGCTGACCGCCCATCATCGCCGCCATCGGGTCCGGCTGACCTATGCCGGGCTGAGGCGGTTGCATCATGCCTTGCATCTGGGTCATCATGGCCTGCATCTGTTGCCACACGTCCGTCTGAGTGATGGCCGCAACGACCGCTTGCACCATCGCCGGATCGACGTTGGCGACACCCGGCGTCTGGTTCGGGTTGCCGGGCTGTTCGATGGGATTGGGGGACGGCATGGGGGCTTGCCCCGGCATCGGAAGCATGGTTTCTGCCCCATAAGCCTGGAATTTGATTGGGAGTCGGGTCATCTCGTAACGGGATTTGCCGTCCGCCGCACGGTGCGAGTGGCCCATGCGGAACAGACGGCCGACGTGATTGAGGCGGAGCAGGCCGAGATTACGCTCTGGGGCTGTAGCTCCCAGGAGCGAGATAGGATTCACCTCCCTCCGGTCAAGCCACAGTTCAACGGAGCGCCGGGGGAGGTTCTGAACCTTCTTCAGCTTCTCCGGGTTCTTGCTGATCCGAAAGCGGGCGGTCAGGGCCATCCGGCCCGACTGGAACAGGGGCTTCACGCCGAAGTTGTCCGCCCAGCCCAGGATCTCGGGCTGCTGGCTCTCCGGGGCGTCGTCAACCGTGTGCCCCTCGGTCAGAGGGATCATGTCCCCCGTCTCGGAGACGAGCCGGTTGTTGTTGGTGGCAAGTTCCGACAAGAGTTGCTGATCGACGTTGACCCAGCGATCCGGGGTTCCCTTGTCCTTGTCGGCGGGGAGGAAAAGCCGGTGTTCGTCGAGAATGGGAACGTCATCGACCAGAATCCACTCGGGATCGGAGTGGTAGTCGATGTTCAGTTGGTGCGTTGGGGTTGCAGCGCTCATACCCGCATCTTACGATGCGGTACGGGCGGTAGCAAGGGAAATTGGATATCTGGATCTTGTTGTCCGAAAAGGGGAGGGCGAAGGGCGTTGTTACAGATAGAGTCCTCGCGGGGCGAATGCCTGCCTGCGGGGATGCGTCAGGCCGGCGTCTACCAGACCCCCTACCGATTCGGCCAGGTTGTCGTGAAGCCGGTTCCCCTCCGAACGTGCCCCGCCCCCGGATAGCAAGTTGTGGAGTTCGACCAGGCTTTGCAGGTCGTTCGTCTCCAGCCCGTGTGAGATTCGCCGGGTCGTACCCTGCGCGATGGGCATACGGCCGAGAGTCTGCATCAAACGAGGCATGTCGTTGTTCAGGTTCCGCCGGAACATCGGGTATTCCGGGTGCATCGCCGTATGGTTGTTGGCCTCCTGGTACTCGTCCGTTCCGGGCACGAATGACCGGACCCCCAGGTCTTTGCCTCCCAGCTGCTGCATCTGCTGGATGGCCTGGATGACATCGGAGAGCCGCCCGAAATGGTTCTGAGCCGAGCGCAGGTATCGGGTTTCGTGCTGATCTTTGCTCAGGTTCCCGGCCATCTGTTCGACGGGGATTACGTCGCCCTGCGTACCGAGTTCCGGGTGGTTGCGGTGCTGCATCCGGTGCTGTAGCCACGGGATCGCCTGCGACACGTCCCCGGCGGCTACCCGCCGACCCATGCCCCGATCCCCCTGGTCCGCCAGGTTGCCCCCCTCGCGGATGGCCAGGCTGTGTAGCAGCAGGGTAATTGCCCGGCTCACCGGGTCTTGGGGTACGGACTGACCCCCGCCCTGTTGCCCCAGGACGGAGGCGTACCGCCGATCCGGCTTCCCGGCCATCAGTCTCGCCAGCATGGTCACCTCACAGGGCGTAGTAGTCTTCGGGAACGGATTCCATCGGGCGATCTTGCCGGGCCTGCGCCGTCATGGTCCGGCCCATGTGGTCCCGGAGCTTCACCTGATCCGAGATCATGTTGCCGACGTGCCCCTCGCCCGTCGAACCCAGGGTCAAGCCACGCTCGAACAGGTGGTGCAGAGCGAGCAGGGGGTGCAGGTCGCCGGATTGCAGGTTGTCCACGGCCTGATGGAATGGTCGCCGGGTGTCCGGCGGGGGCGAGGCCCGCTTGATGTACCGCATCAGGCTTTCCATCGGGTTAGCCTGGTGCCCCTGGAGCATCTGGGACAACTGATCGTGTACCGGGTGTTCCGGCTCGAACGCCGCCAGGTGGGCCGGGTAGTTCCCCTGCATCTGGTCGTAGTCCGCCAGCAGACTACTCAGTTGTCCGGTGGGTCGGGCGAGCGTCGGGCTGTTGAGTCCCATCAGGTGATGCAGGATTTCCACCAGATGTGCCGGGTCGTGATTCTGGTGGAAGGCCATGTACGGGTCAATCTGACTCGACCCCGCACGGTGGATCTCCCGGCCCGCGTTGCTCAGAGGGTAGGTCAGATCCCTACCGACCAGATTCCCCCGCAGCCAGTTGAACAGGGCGAACGGGCCGATGCTCGTATCTGGCTCGATTGCGTACCGCCGATCCGGCTTACGGGAGAGGCGTACCATCGCTTCAGCGAGCATCAGATTCGACCCCCCAGCAACGCCTGGAGCAACACGTTCTGCGACGGCTCAACGCCGGGGTCCATCTGCCCCCCGAGTCCCCCGGACAGCATTATACCGAATCCGTTCTCCGCTGTCGGTTGCGGCTGCGCGACTGGATGTCCGGGGACCAGATTGCCCGGCAACATCGGTTGCCCCGTGCCCCCCCCCATTCCGCCGCCGCCCAACATCCCCATCATGGCCTGTTGCATCAACTGTTGCTGGATCACCGGGCCGGAACCCAGCGGGCCATACTTCGACAGGACCGGGACGCCCGGCTTGGGTTTGGGCATACCCAGGACGCTCCGGGTGCTGTCCTCGTCGATGTCGCCGCCCATCTCGAAGAACCGGGTAGCAGCGTCCATGTACTCCGACGCATTCGGCTTGTCCACGTCGTAGATCCACTTCGGACACCGCTTGCTCGGGTCGATGTGCCGGGAGATGACGGAGACGAAGTCCTTCGTCAGCGTCTCCTGAAGGTTCCTCGCGTCGTAGGTGATGATCTTGTTGAGCGTGTCGGCGTGCAGTTCGGCCACGCCGGAACCCAGACCCGTACCGCCGGCCTCCGCACTGAGTGATTGGCCCAGGATCACGCGCCGGATGACCCTGTCAAAATATTCAGTTATAAGTTGGTACATCATTTGCGCTCCGGACTGGCTCGGGTCCAGGCGTTCGATGCCCGGCCCGGCCTTGCCGTCCGAGTACCGGGGGAACAGGATGCTGGTATTCTGACGCTGCTTCTCGGCCGCTTCCTTGACCTCTCGCAAGCTCGCCTGATTGCCGGATTCGTAGTAGTAGATCGTCAGACCGCCAGCGCCAACCCGTTCGAGGAACTCCATCATCCAGGCGAGAACCCGTTGCTTCAAGTACATGAACCAGTAGAGCCGATCCCGCACGCCCACGCCCTCGACCCGGCCCGCCTGAACGGCATCATAAAAATCGGCGTCTTCCCTCTCGAAGCGGTGTACCATGACCGCCTGGCGCTCCTCGCTGGTGCAGATGTGTGCCCGGCCCCGATCCGTGGGAATCCACGATCCCTGGTAGTTCCCGCCCACCAGAATTCCGACCTCGCCCGAGTACCGGAACACCAGCTTGTCCCCGTTGATCGGTTCGTGTTCCTTCACCACCGCTCGGCGGTAGCCCTCCGAGTAGTCCCACCCGTAGATGAGGCTCGCACCGTACCTGCCGTACCAGATCGCTTCCTGAAGGTACATGAGCAACTGTTGCAGGTTCGGGGTTTCCTCGATAGCCCCCTGTACCCGCTTGCTGTGTTCCACGTCCGCCTTGTCCGTTTCGCTCCGGGGCTTGATGGACCATTCCGAACCGGCCAGCGGCATCTGACGTGCCCGCAGGGCTTCCCAGACCACCGGGTCACGCCGGTACGCCTTGGCGTTCTGGACGCTGTGAACCAACGCCTCGTCGAAGGTCCAGCGGTAGGTACGTGATACCGTGTTCCAGACCGATGCGAAGCTCTGGAAGTGCGGGACGACGAACGTACCCAGGCCGGGCGGCTCGGCACCACTCCCCGGAGGTGCGGGGGTCGCGGGCTGGGGCAACTGGTGCCCCATCTCGGCAAGCCGCTCCTGTTCCCCGGTCAGCATCTTGGAGGGGTCAGCCATTGTTTCCTTCCAACGGGACTTGTCCGGTCAGGTGGTGGAATGCCTGCATCAGCAACATCGAAGAGTGGTCACGGAGTCGGCGGGCGTGCCCAGAACCCGTTAGGTTTCGATTACCTACCAGCGGGTGCCCCAGGTCATGTGTTTCGGTTAGAAACGGAATGCCTTCCCGCTCATTTCCGGTAAGTACCCGATCCCGTAGTTCTCGGGCACGGGGCGCGTGTTGCGGAAAAACGCGGGCGACCTGTCCCAGCGATTCCGGGATATCGGTGTAGGGCTGAAGCGTTGGGGTGTTGTAGCCCAACGCCGAATCCAGAAACGAACGGATCGGCCGGCTACGCAGTTGTTCCGGGTGGAACATCCCCGGAATGTCCAGACCACCCGACAGCCCGTGATGCGCACCCAGCAGCCGGTTGAGCAGGTCGGGTAGTTCGTTGCCCTGCTCGCCGTGCATGTACAGGTCGTCGTTCTCTCCCGGAACGTCTCCCGCGTGATCCCGGTACAGGTCCAGGGCCGCACCCGGAGCGGCCGGGTCGTGCTGCTGGAACAGGGCACCCAGGATCTCGTTGAACAGGGGGGCTTGCCTCCCCAACGCCTGCCCGATCTGCGGTTGTGCCTGGCGGTGTAGCTGCGGCATCCCGTAGCCCCGCGTCAGGAGCGAGAGGTAGTTCTGGATGGCCTGCTGGTGCAGGGGGTCCAGGGCGTACCTCCGGGTGGGCTTGCCACGGTTCAGGCGTACCAGAGCTTCAGCGAGCATCACGCCCCCCGCAGATGAGAGAATGCCGGGCCTTCAAGCAGGGGCATTACGCCCCGCTGGATGGCGGTCTGTGTCCTGTTTGTTAAACCCAGGCCAGAATTGCGGGTGCGACTCGGCACCTCGTCGTTGTCCGCGAGGTGCAACCCGTAGTCGTAGACGGCCGGGAACGCGGTAGCATCGCCCTCGTCGAGCTTGGACAACAGGTCAACCCCCTGCTGGTGGATGCCCAACTGACTGCGTGGCCACCTCCCGCCGAGAATGTCCGTCAGGACGCCCCCCACGCTTCCCTCCGCTCCGGGGAACTCGTCGTAAGCGTGTTCCATGACCCGATTGCGAACGGGTTGGGCCGTTAGGATGCGGTTGCCGTACTGCTGTCCCCGCAACCCGGCAATCTGCGGGTGTCGCTGGACGTTGTAGAGCAGATCGTGCAGCGCGGGGAGCATGTGCGTCAATCCGGTGTGCGGCCACCCACTACGACTGTAATTCTCATTGATTCCCGCGTGTTCTTCGAGCATGTCGAGATACGCGGCCAGGTCCGATGGGTCCGGTTGATCGCCCTGGAGCGACTGCCACGCCTGATGCAGCACCGGATTTTTTGCGTAGTGCGGTTGAATGACCTGGCGACTGTCGTAGTGCTGACGGGGAACATCCTGCCCGCGAAGGAACAGCCGCATGTAATTTTGCAGCCCGGCAAGTAGCTCAGGGTCGGCCGCGTACTTGCGATCCGGCTTCCCCCTCGACAGTCTCACCATCGCTTCCGCCAGCATGTCCACCCCCACGCGGTTTGCCTGCGGACAGTATATCACCCCGGCGGGTAAGACGCGAGAGGCTACCGGCGAAGTTCCTGCACCCTACGCCAGAAGAGGGCATTTGCTTCCGGGTGCCATGCCGTTACCATCGCCCGCACCCGAATCCTTTCGACATACCACGCATCCGGGGCACTGGCCGCACCCCGCTCGTCGTGGGCGACGTACTCCCTCGCCAGCTTCTCGATCTCCTCGTTCACCGCGTGCCCTCCGCTACCCGGCTCGCAATCGCAACACTTCCCGCCAGAACAACGCAGCCGTGTCGTCGCCCATGCGATCTACTAGCCTACGCATCGAGTTACGCCGGGCATACCATGCGTCCTGGCGTTCCCCCTCGCGTGGTTCATCCCCGGTCACATACTGCCGAGCCAGTTTCCACAGTTCATCCGTCACCGCGTACCCTCCGATACCTGCCTCGATTCCGCCACCAGATCCGCCAGGGGTCCGGCCGATTCCATGTCTCCCATCAGCACCGCCAGGGCGAGCCGGATCTCCGGGGGAGGATCGGACAGGCACATAGCGTTGAGTACGGCGATTAGCTCGGGGCTATGCTCGATCTTCCCCACAGCGATGCGGGTTTTCGTTAGCGGCATCGGCGTCAGCGGGCCGCTTCGGTTGTTGCGGACGGCCTCCTCCCCATCCCGCCGCATCAACGCCGGTTCGTCGGCACTGAGGGCCGGGCCACTAAGAACCGGCCCATCAACCATCCTTTGACCGCCGGCACCTCGAAACGAGATGTACCCGGTCGGCTCCGTGTCCGCCTCGAAATCGACGTACCGATCCTGGTAGTCTTCGAGCGGGTTCCCGTTGGTTATCTCGATCATCCCCGCAGCCTCGTTGACGAACGTGACCGTACCCCGGATCTCCGGGTCATGTCGGTGGCGTACCCGATCCCCCACGCGGAACCGTCGTGGTCCCTCCTGATGGTGCGTGTCTTGCTTGCGGAACAGCGAGGGCCGAGTGTCGCCGTCCAGCGTGACGTTGACCGCGATGTGTTGCGGTAGGCTCTCGGCCTCCACCCTCCCGTACACTCGCGGTTCCTCTTCCATGTCCACCCAAACCCGATCTCCCACCCGGAAATGCTCTCCAGGGGGTCGCGGTGGTTGCGTTGCCTCTGGCAATATGTTACGGCCCGTCCTCGTCAGTTCTGTCGGAAGGTATGCGACCCGTGTTTGGTTATCCGGCCACTCGACGACAACCCGACTGTTGGGTGGATGAATGAAATCACGTCGGAACCTGAAGACGAACCCGGTACGGCCCGGTGTCTCGTTCATGTGGACCTCGTCCCCTACCGCAATCTCCGTCATGTCGATCATCGCTCACCCCATATCGAGAACTCCCTCGTGGGAGACTCAAGCCATTGTTGCGCGTCCCGCTCGATGGCCAGCGTCGGAATCTGCCCCGGCTCCGCGAAGGGCTGCGATGGGTCCGTCTGGGCCAGTAGCCACGCGGCCATGCCCACCGCCGTCGCCCGGTCGTCGTGCTTGTTGCTCTTGTGGTCCCAGCGGTAGCCATACGGCATATCCACCGTGATCAGGTCGTGGAACTCGTCCGCCAGGGTGTACCGGACCAGAGTGCCCGTCTCGTCCTCGACCATGACGACCCCGGCATCCTCGGGCCAAAGCAAGTTCTGGTTGACCACCCCGGTCAGAACGAACTGAGCCATTTCAAAATTCGTCTTGCCGCCCCGGTAGTCGCACCGGGTCAACTGCCAACGGCCCTCGAACTCCTGAATGATCTGGAGCGTCTGGTGCTTGTCGAAGATCCAGGCGGGGCGATTGAACGCGGCCTGCACCCCCAGGCACCAATCCCGGACGGCAGTAAGCGGCACCTCGCGATTAGGAAAATCCCCCGCCCGGAACACATCGAGCTTGACCACCCGATAAGTTCCGTCCGGGTAAAACCCAAGCACCGCGCAGGCGCACCAATCCTTGGTGGCCCCGTAATCCACAGCCGCCGCATACTTGATCCCCGGTTGTGCCCGTTCGTACAGCCGCAACCCAAGCTCTCGGGCCTTGGCCGCAGCCCGGTCCAGTTGTGACAGTGTCAGATAGGTCTGCTCGTCCTCGTCGATCCATCGGTTCTCGTACAGCCGCTTCCGCAGGGACGGGATCAACCCACGGGCCAGCTTGGCGATCTTCTCCGGGGGCATCCACGAAGCCACCGACCCCTCGGTACGGAAGATGTCCCAATCGCTGTCATTGTGGTACGACAGGTATTTGCGGTGCTGCCAGGTCCGGGTGATGCCCGCGTTGCCCAGCACCACGAACACGGAACCGGATATCTTCAACCGGCGCGCATACAGGTGGTCGTAAAGTTCCAGTCCCTTCTTCGGCCACCACGTCAGTTCTTCGCAGACCGTGACATCGTATTTGTGCCCGGCATTGGCCGAAGCGTCCGAATCGTTGATCTCGACCACCCCGCCGCCGACCTCAACCTCCTTCCCGTTGATCTCGACCGTCCGGCGCACGCCAACGGCTCGGCGTTCCGCCCCGCTGCCCGTGTACTTGACGCTATCCTTGAGCCACGGATTCAACCGGGCCTCGTCCTTCATGAACGAGTGAATCCGCCCCGCCTGCTGGCTGTCCACGGCGAACAGGCCGATCCGCAGGGGCTTGCGGCAAAGCGAAATCGCCCCATTGAGGATGCGGGCAATCGAACTAGTCTTGTCGTGACCCTGCGGCAGATCCCGCCAGAAACACGTCTTCCCCGAGTACCGGGGGTTGATCCCGGCTATCCCCTCAATCGCCCGCATGATCGGGAGTGTGGCTTGCTCCTGCCACGGCTCCATGACCTCGCCGAAGCGTCTCGGTCCGTTACTGCCGTCGATCTTGACCAACTGGAGGTAGTTGCGAAGCGAGATCGCCGATGCCGCCTCGATCTCGCGGTTCTCGTCGGCTCTGGCCTGTTCTTCAGGCGTCAGCGGCTCGTCTTGCTTCGCCATAATCCCCTCCGGGGATCGTCCCAGCCAAGAACTCCCCGGAGGGGTCCACGCAACAAGCGTGTCTCACCCCGCAGCCCGGATCAACGCTTCACACCGTACCTGCCGATCAACCAAGTCCCGGCGATCTGACCGGCGGCGGATCGGGCCAAACATATAGCACCACCAACAGATCGGTTTGCCCGTGTCGGGATCAAGCCCGCAGGTCGGTCTACGACATTCCACATCTCACCCCGCCGCCTGGATCAGTGCCCCTGCCAGCAGCGCGGCCGGGTCTACCTCGATGCCTTCCGCCTGCGCCTGACGTAGCCTCTCCTGCCTCTGCTGGCTGGGCGTCCCCTCGATCTTCCGCACGTCCGGTACGTTCCGCCTCTGTGATCCGAGCCGCTCCTCGTCGAAGGCGTAGTACCCCGCTTCGAGCCTGGCCTGGGTCGCATACGCGGCCAACACGAACTGAGCCGCCTTCAGGTTCCCCGCCAAGGCTTCCCGTAGATACGTCTCAATCAGGGCGTCAATCTGGTCGATCTTGGAATCCCGGATGTTCCGGCACTCTTCGTGGTTCCACAACCGGGCACGCCGGTACTCCAGGTAGCGGCGCATCAGCGTCACCAGTTCACCGGGGGATATCCGGGTTGCCCTGCTGATCTGCTCGGGGTCTTCCCCCTGCCGCCACAGCCGGATCGCCTCTATTTCCAAAGGGCTGCCGTCAAACGTCACCATTGCCGGTCCTCCCCTGTAGCTCGTCCAGAATCTTCCGTGCTTGTTCCACCGGAACGAGCCGGTAGTACCCGTATTTCGATTCCCGTTCGCTCTCTTCCTCGGTCTTTTCTTGACGACTCTCCGGTGGGATCGAGAATCCATACACGGTCTTTTCTCGTCCCGTCTGATCCCGCAACACGACCCCGGATTGACCGACGTACCCGATAACCACGCCCTCGAACATGCCCCACGTTCCGGCACAGAACACCGGACTGCCGATCCGGGTATACGGGTCCGGTACGAACTCTTCTCCCTGCTCAGGATACCGCATTGTCGGCCTCCTCTGCTCGTCGTGCCGAGATGCCACCTAGGAAAGATCGAACCCCGTCCGGCCCTTCGATGGTGTAATTGCGAAACAGCGGGTTGAACGCATTTTCAAGAGAACGGGCGATCCCATGCGTCGATAGCTTCCCGTTCACCAGTCGAATCGACATCGAAAACGTCCCGTCGTTCCGCAGTTGAATCCGAATGCCCTCCGTGGTGTCCACGGTAGCGACCTCACCGGGTTGAATCGTCAGCGTCGTCTCAGTCATGACACAAACCCCTTTCCCACAGTATACCCTAGTTTTCGACCGAAGCGATATCTTCGATCACCAAAACCACCCCCGGAACATTGCATTTCCGGGGCGGACCCGGAAGGCTCTCGCAGAATTCATAACTGTCGTCCACCAGCAGGCCCATCCGCACCAGCGAATCCAGGGTGTATTTCTTGATGTTGTCCGGGTCCGGGGGTCGCCGGCTCGGCAGTGAGTAGTTGACCCGGAGCGTCACCCTGCGCCGCCCCGTGGCCTTCGGGATCGTCCAGGGGGCGTTTTGATGGGCTATGGCCCACCGGGTCTG